>SDBV01001488.1_pt1 | contig 35409 bp, 30 predicted proteins | sample 2277081 | NCBI WGS metagenome assembly SDBV01 (sample SAMN10402039, study PRJNA504765) | marine sediment metagenome | isolation source: marine sediment core GS10_PC15, 223 cmbsf | place: Arctic Ocean: Southern Knipovich Ridge | collected 2010 | reverse complement strand
AACAAATGGCTGTATGCTTACTATAAAAACAATACAGGACACAATAAGAATTCCTTCTATAAGCCCTAATAAAAAACCCATTACTTTATCAAGTTTATACAGATTTAATTTTTCTATACCTTTATGGATTACTCCTTCAAGTAATTTTACAATCAGATATACAATTATAAATATTCCTAAAAAAGCAATTACGGGCGACCAGATAGATTCTCCAAAAATATCTGTTATAAGGCTAGAAAGTAATCCTCCGAAAATAATAGCAGCTGCAATACCAAGGATTAATGCGGCAAAAGAAAGTACTTCTGCAACAAAGCCTTTAAATGCGCCTCTAACCATTAAAATTAGTATAATTAAACTAAGTACAATATCAAAATGATTAAAACTAAAGTCCAAAATATTTTCCTCGCATACTTATTATTATTAGAATCATACACCATAAATTTCTTTTTTAATTAATTGAGCTATATTTTGAGCTGCTTTGGGCCTTCCAAGCAAAAGCATCTGTTCTTCCATAGCTTTTAACATTTTCTTATTATCTAGAAGTTTGCTTATTATTTCAAGGAGTTCCGCCTCTGAATTTTCATTTTCCTTAAAAATAACCGCGCTGCCCTTATCTGAAAAGAAACCTGCGTTTCGTATCTGGTCTCCTCTGCTAAATAACGCGGAAAGAGGAACAAGAATCGCGGGTTTACCCAGAACAGCCAGTTCCGATAAAGTATTTGCTCCCGCCCGTGAAATTACAAGACTGGAAGCTGCAAAAACATGAGAAAGTTCAGTAGTAAAAAACGGAACTGTATAATAATCCTTAACATTAGATTTTATATAGTTGCTCATACCCATCTGATGAACAACAAAGTATTTTTTTACTAAAATTCCTACAATTTTTGTAATATAAGTATTTAAAGATCTTGCGCCAAGACTGCCTCCGAGTATAAGCAAAACAGGCTTATTATTATTACAGCCTATAATTTTTTTTCCTTCATCCGGATTGCCTTTTAAAATACCTTCTCTAACCGGGTTTCCTGTAAATATAACCTTATTCCTGTACTTAATTGGAAAATATTTTATAGTATTATCAAATGAAGTTAGTATTTTATATGCAGATAATGCATTAATTTTAGTTGCAATTCCGGGATCTAAATCAGATTCATGAGTAAAAATAGTTATTCCAAGCAGTCTGGCTGCTAATACAGGCGTAACACTCACATATCCGCCTTTTGAAAAGAGAATTTTTGGCTTTTCTTTAAGCAGGCATAAAAAAGCCTGAATACTTCCTATAAATATCTTAACGATATCTAAAATATTCTTTAAAGAGAAATACCGCCTCCATTTTCCACAAAAAATACTATAATATTTCACTCCTGTCCCTTTAAGCCAGTTTTTTTCCTTTTTATCCCTGGAACCAATCCAGATCATTCTACAAGATAAGTCTTTTTTTAATATTTCTGCTACTGCCAATCCAGGAAAAATATGTCCGGCTGTACCACCCCCTGTAAAAGCTATACATTCATTCTTCTTCATAAATTAAAAATTTTACCTGCCTATTGAGTATTTTAAATAATTTGCTGTACATTACAATATCATGAGAAACATACTTATTTCAATCCTGGTTTTAATTTCATTATTTGGTGCAGCAAAACTATCTGCAATTGACAATAATTTTAGCAATATCATATCTGATGAGATATTCTTTGAACTGCTTTATAATGAAGAATTATCAAATTCATTCACCGGTATAGAAGATCTTGCACTTGTTCCGAACCTTCCCTTAAAAGATCTTATCACAGAAAGCATAGAAGACCTGGAACATACTATTACAGTAGAGGTCCTTTTCTTATTTTCTTTAGAAGATATGGATTTTGACTCATATGAAAGCGATCTGAAAATATTTAACTCCTTAAGAGCAATCAGCACTTTAGAGGGCATAGAGTATTATTCAGCAAGCAGAGGCCACATGCGTACCTTTTTTTATGATGCATGCATAATTGATAGTCCTGAATCGAATATACGGCAGCCGGATCCTGTGGTTAATCTAATCCCTGACTATGATGAGCAGATAATTTTTACAGACGATTCATCACTTGGGAAAAACCACTTTGATGTTACCTATCTTTACTATGGTGATTATTTTGCTATGATAATGGAGAACAGGACAAAGATTATGCAGTTCATTTTTACCGTTGCTGAACCCGGGGAATTAAAAACATTCATGCTTATAGTTCCTAGAGATAATTATATACTCTTTTATGGAGTTTCATTAATAAAGACTATAAATCTTTTTGGTGTATTAGAAAGAAAGGGCAAGAATTCTCTTTATAACCGCCTTGTTGCATTTTATAACTGGTTTAAGTCAAATTTCACCCAGCACTAAAATTAGACTTATTGGTCTAATTTTGGTGCTGGGTTAGATCTTGCCGCTAAGTTTAATATAATCATTTTCAAGCTTGTGTATTACTTTATCAAGTTTTTCCTGATTATTTATATCAAGATATTCTAAGGCATTTGCATTTATGTTTTCAAAGCTAAGCTTGTTAATACTTTAATGTGTTAAAGCATTTGCAGGATAAACAATAAATACTGCATCCGAATGAGCAGGTGAAAAACCGGACAATTTTATCATGTTAAGGGCAGCTTCATCAAAACCAAATCCTGCTTCTTTTATAATTCTTATATTAATACTCCCTCCCCTTTCATCCATGTCGACTTTTATAATTACCGTACCTTCCATGGTAAGACCAGAAACAGAAATGCTTAATGAATTATGAACAAGAATGAATAAAAATAATTTCATGTCATTTTTTCTATTTCTTTTTGTTTTATCAAAAAAAAATACTACTATTTGATTTATTATTATTCCAGTGAGCAAATAAGAGAATACCTTAATAAATAATTTACAGAAAATAGTTCTGCTGAACTTTTTAGTTAAAAAATAGTATGGTTCCATAATGTAAAAATAAATAATTATGGAAGTTTAAGCTAAGACAGCGTTAATTATTACTTTAAAATTGGAATAAATGTATCTGCAAAATCTTCTACATATATTTAAGGCAAATATTAACCAAAAAAATTATTTTATCAGATTCTGCCATATCTATATTTTTTTTAAACAGAGAAAGCAAATTCCTCCTATTATAAGTATGTTAAAAGTTGACTAATAATTTATAAACTATTAGTCAAAACTTTATTCATTTAAAAATTCAATTACCAATTCATTAAATTCCTCCGGATTACTTACATGCGGAGTATGCCCGTCATTTGGAAGGAAATGATAATTTATATCCGGAATTGTAGCGATAATTTCATTAGCTGATGATAATGGGATTCCAAGATCCTTTTCACCCCAGACGAGAAGCATCTCTTTACCCATACCAGCTACATTTTCATATATTTTCTTAACATTTCCTTCAAGATTCTGTACAGCAGAGTAAACTGCATGTCTAAGCCCTTTATACTGGAGCTGTTCTAATAATTTTCCAAAATTGGTATTTAGTATGCTGCTATTTATATTTGACCGTTGTCTTACGTTTTCATAAAAACCTGTTAAAGTATTATTATTAATAATTATTTTTGGTATACCAATCGCGGACATAAAAAAATATATGATCTTACCGAATTGTAATTGTGACTCTGTAAATGTAAAACCTACAGGATTAACAAGAACAAGTTTTCTTACAAGTTCCGGATATTTCTCTGCAAATGCCATTATAATTAATCCGCCGTGAGATGAACCAATAAGATCTACAGGAGTATTTATATTCAATTCTTCTAAGAGTTCATACAGCTGGTCTGTATACAGATCTATATTATAATCAGTTTCCGGCCTGTCTGAATAACCTCTGCCAAAATTATCATATTTTAATACTCTGAATCCGGAATCGGCAAACACATTAAAATTTAAATCCCAGACAAATGAAGGCATAAAAAAGCCGTGAACAAGAACAACAGCCTGCCCGTCCACCGGGCCTGACAGTTCATAGTTTGTATAACCGTTGTTTAGGAGTTTAAAATCTCCGCTCAAAATTGATCTAACTTCATCGTCTAATTCAATAACTTCCGGTTCCGGGATTATAACTGAATAGACTTTTACTCCAAATAAAACAATAAATATCAAAGATAAAGTGATAAGCCCTGTATATTTTAATATTTTTAATATTATTTTTAGTACTTTATTTTCTTTATTCGCTGTATTTTTCATTTTTGTGCCCTATATATTAACTTTATATATTTATAAGATAATAATTCTCATATTAGAGCGGGCATTAATATTTTGTTTATATTTTGGCTGCATGATAAACTGTAAAATATTCGTTTAAATCACTTAAAGATTTATTATAATCGGAGTAGACATCTATTCTTGAAAATCCTGCATCTGTAAGCATGAATTTTAACTGCTTTTGATAAAGCGGTATTAAATATACTGAATCAGAATAATTCTTGCCGGTTTTTAATTGTTTAATCAGAATTTTAAAGAGTATTTTCTTATCATTATTAAATATATATTTTCGCCTAAATTCAAATGATTCGTTTTTAATTACTTCAAAATCAATATTTTTAGTGAGCATTATTTTATCATAATTTAATATTTGAAAGATCAAACTTCCGTTTTTTGATAAGCTTTCAAACGACTTATTAAAAAACGATTTTATCTGTTTTAAAGAGCTTAAATGAGGTAATGTATTTCCAAAACATAGAACACAATCAAACATCTGCATTTTGTCAATTTCAAGCATATTTTTATTTTTAAAATTCACACACAGTTTTTTGTTCTTATTTTTCTGGTTTGCAATGATTATCATTTTATCATTTAAATCTATACCTGTAACCATATAACCGGATTCAGCCAATGCTAAAGACAGCTCACCGGTTCCACATCCTGCATCCAGGATATTATTAAGTTTATTAGAACAAATAGATTTAACAAAATTTACACGTTCCGGATCCAGTGGAAATATACTGCTATAGTATTCTGCGATTAAATCATACATACAATAAATATACTAAAAATATTATAAATTTACTGGCATTTCAGGAAGTATTTTTTATAAGAAAGGCAGGAACACCAGGAATCATTTAACTTATTACTTAAACACATAACATTAATTAGTTTTATAAGAAATTAATAATATAAATTAAAATAATTTAGGTGATATTTTTAATATATTTTTTCTGCTTTCCTGCTTTTCTGCTTTCATAATAAATTTATTAATATAGATTTATTAGATAATGCAGTATACAGAATAAACCTACTCGAACAATTTCATAACTCTGCATGCTTTTACAAAAAGCAGCGGTGGAAGATCTTGAAACTTTTTAATCTCTTTAGCAAAAAACATTCTGTCTAAGGAAAAAAACCGTACAATACCGGATGCTTTTTTTCCAGGCATTCCCATCAGTACAAGAATAGCATCTGAAGAAATATTTCTAATTGTTTCCTGAATAGTTTCATTATCGTCCGGAATAATAAGTATTTCCCCCGCGAGCCTGGCGCTGTCCTGAAGCTGCTGTATTTCCTTTCTTGCCTTATCCTCTTCCTCACCCTTAAATAATTTTCTAATAAGCCTTATTTTCATTAAAGGCTTTCCGCTTTTTTCATCGCTTCTACTGATGATATATGAAAGCAGGGCCATAAAATTTCCATTTTCTTCCCCTTTCCACCATACATCTATCCTATTACTCCCCGGTTCCTGTATTTCTCCATCAAGATATAAAAGAACATTTCTATCCAGCTTAATAATAGTTTCAATAATATCTACATAATTAAGCCTGTTATCTATAGGAAGCAGTATTGTGTTTATATTAAATCCACCAGGCATGGCTGACTGAACAATAGATGAAATTGATTTATCGAAATCATCATCCTCTATAGAAACAAACTGCGCATCTTCTGGAAAGCTAAAAGTTCCTTCTTCCTGTTTTTGCGGTTTTAGTACATTCAGCATAACAAGTCCCTGATAATCTGCTATTTTTTTCCCCATGCTTATAGTTTTTTCCGCTACAATATCCTGATCTGACATAGCAAATATACTTACAATAGGCCTCCAGTTTTTAGTTCCCTGTATTATTTTCTTCATCCGCTTAAGAACCCAGTTAAGCAAACTGAAAATAACACCCCACCAGACGCCTTCCAGCCTGTTCTGAGCCTTAAATTTAAGGATTAGGAGAAATATTATCAACTGAGAGCTTATTACTGCTATACCAACCCAAATATTAAAAAGTGATATAACTATCATACAAATAGAAAAGCCATAAAGCGATATAAGCCAGTGGCCTTTTGAAGTAGGCCGGAAGCTGGGATTTCCGCTTATCCTTTCTAAAAATGCCGCAAGGTTTATCCATCCGTATACAACAAGGAAGCAGATACCAACCACCATAGAAGCCGTAACAATATCTCCTATTGCAATAACACTAATTACAATAAAAAATGTTAAAACCGTTGCCCACCTTGGCTCCTTACCGTTTTTTGTAAAATCTCTGCCTAAAAAACTTAAAAATCCCGGTAATACATTATCTTTCGCGAGAGCCTGAGCAGTTCTTGGTGCAGTTAAAAAATAAGCTATTCCTGAAGAACCTGCTGCAACCAATATTCCAATAAGTAAAAATATAGAAATAATTGGTATTGACTCAAATATTTCATTTGCAGGTATTTCCAGGAATTTATCTCCATCCTGTATAAATAATTTTTCCGCAGAAATTAGACTAAAAACATAAGTAATGCCAAGATATACTATTAAGGTAATACCTACAGCAAGGAATGTACCTTTCGGAAGAGATTTTCGCGGATTCTTTAATTTCCCACTCATTCCTACACCTGCGTCTATACCTGTTACTGCAGGAAAAAATAGTGTAAAAGCTGCCATGAATCCCACTATAAGAATGCCATCCTTAATATTTAAAATGCTTCCATCAAAGTTAATACTATTTGTGAATGGTGACCCTGCACTTGCAGCAGGAAATAGTAAAGGAGAAATTGCAATTGAACCTACAGAAATAACAAGAATAACAAAAATAAATATTTGTATTTTTACTACAAAATCCGCGCCAATTAACGCAAGAATAAAAGCAAGAATAGCAAAAACCGTGGCTATAATCTGTATTTGCGTAGTTACAGAGAATTCTCCGATTATGGAATTAATTAATGGAATATTAATTAATATGTTAGGCAGAGGTGATGCAAATGCTATACAGTAAAAACCAATCGATGATGCCTGAGCAATAAACAGCTGAATACCAATAGAGCCGCCAAATGCTTTTCCAAGGGAAGATTTTGATATGGCATACATCCCTCCTGCACCAACCTTTACAAGGTTTGTTGTACAGTCAGAAATAGAGAATCCTGTTGCAAGTGTAACAGTATTGGCAAGTACTATTATTAACACCATCTGCCAGAATCCCATTACACCTGTGAGCATTGGCAGTATAATAAAAAGAACGGCGCCAAGAATTGCTTCAAAAGAAGGTACAAAAACTCCGGCGAAGGTACCAAAACGCTTCATACTATATATTAACCTAATTTCTTTAGCTTTTCTATAACATTTTCTACAGAAAATCCAAAATCTTCAGCAACTTCCAGAGCTGGTCCGGATTCACCGAATTTATCAACACAGATGCATTCAACATCCGAACCGGCTATATCACCCCACCCGAATGAAACACCTGCTTCTATAACAAGCTTTTTAGCTTTATCCGGGATAAGATCCTTTTTAAAGCTTTCGGGCTGTTTTTCAAAGAGTTCCCTGGATATCATGGATACAATTCGTATATCTGGATTACTTAACTGTTCTACAGCTTTTACAGCAAGTTCAACTTCCGAGCCTGTCGCTATAATAACTATTTCCGGTTCTGCTTTAGTATCCTTTACTATGTATGCACCTTTTTTTATATTGATTTGCCAGTCTTTATCTTCTTTATCAAATACTTCGAGCCCCTGCCGCGTAAATGCAATTACAATCGGACCATCGCTTTTTTCTACCGCAATTTCATAAGCTGCAATAGTCTCCTCCGCGTCTGCAGGCCTGAGTACTGTTAAGTTTGGTATTATTCTTAAAGAAGCAATATGTTCTACAGGCTGATGAGTGGGACCGTCTTCTCCAACATAAATTGAATCATGAGTAAAAACATAAATTACCGGAAGATTCATTAGTGCAGCAAGCCTTATTGCTGGCCTCATATAATCCGCAAAAACAAAAAAAGTAGAGCAGAATACTCTAAAACTGCTGTGAAGCGCAATACCGTTTACTATAGCTCCCATAGCATGTTCTCTTACACCAAAATGAAAATTCCGCCCTTTAAAATTTCCTTTTTCTATATCTCCCATATCATTTAAATATGTTTTATTAGAAGGAGCAAGGTCCGCTGAACCTCCAACAAGATTTGTCATCTGCTGAGCGATTGCATTTAATACTTTTCCGCTGGCAGCTCTTGTCGCAAGTTTATCTCCAATATTAAAAACAGGGAGTTTATCTTTATCGAGCTTTTTGGTTGTCTTATTAAACTTCTGCCATTCGGTAAATAGCTCAGGATTTTTTTCAGACCAGGCTCTAAAAAGCACATTCCATTCATTATTTTTTTCCTGCCATTCTTTCTGCTTACTCTCAAAAAATGGTTTTACATCCGGATGAATATAAAATTCTGCATCTTCTGCAACCCCTAAAGCTTTTTTTGATTCTTTAATTTCTTCTTCACCAAGTGGAGCACCATGAGCATGATGGCTTCCTGCCATATTTACGCTGCCCTTTGCAATAACAGAAGTAAGAATAATAATAGAAGGCTTATCTTCCGTATTCTTCGCGTTTTCTATCATTTTAAAAATATTATCCAGATCATAAGCGTCACCTTTCTGTACATGCCAGTTGTAAGCTTCATATCTTTTTGCAACATCTTCAGAAAAAGTTAGATCTGTAGAACCTTCTATAGTAATTTTATTTGAATCATAAAAAACAATAACTTTACCAATTCCTAAATGGCCGGCAATAGAAGCTGCTTCGGAAGTTACACCTTCCATCATACAGCCGTCACCGCATATTGCATATGTATAATGATCTATTATTTTATGCTCCGGTGTATTAAACCTGGCTGCAAGCATTTTTTCCGCAATTGCCATACCAACAGCATTTGCCATGCCCTGTCCTAACGGGCCTGTTGTGGTTTCTACACCAGGCACCATACCATATTCGGGATGTCCGGGTGTTTTTGAACCATGCTGACGGAAGTTCTTTAATTCTTCTAAAGAGAGATCATATCCGGACATATGCAATAGTGAATAAACAAGCATGGAACCATGACCTGCAGATAGAACAAATCTGTCCCTATTAAGCCACTCCGGATTCTTAGGATTTTGATTAAGTATTTCCGCGTATAATAAAGCGCCTAATTCCGCAAGGCCCATAGGTAATCCGGGGTGTCCGGACTCAGCTTTCTGAATCGCATCCATTGTTAATGTTCGAATTGATAATGCGATATTCTTAATGGCTAGTTTGTCCATTAATCTCTCCCATCTGTATTATTATAACTGATGAAGCAGCAGTCCGGCCGAATTTTAACCGGACTGCTGTAGCAATTTATCTTTTCTTCTTTTTTTTCTTCTTCTTTTTCTTCTTCTTCTTTGAAGGTTCCTGCGGATTGTTTGTGGTATCTACATTAACTGGTTTTGGTTTTTCTACAGCTGTTTTATTGACTGTTTTATTTACCTTTTCCTTCTTTTCTTCCCTTGCTTTAAATTCCTTTGCTTTTTTCCTCTTTTCAATTACATTCAGCCATCCGAGGACAAAAGGAGACGCAATAAAAATAGATGAGTAAGTACCAACAATAATACCAATTATTAAATTAAAAGCAAAATCCTTAATTACACCGGTACTGAATATGTAAATAGCAACCACGCCTAACAAGGTAGTTAATGATGTGATGGTTGTTCTGCTTAAAGACTGAGTAATACTTGTATTTATAACAGTATCCCGTTTTGCTTCCGGCATTAGAGCAAAGTTTTCTCTAACACGGTCAAATACGACTATTGTATCATTAAGTGAATAACCTATAATTGTTAAAACGGCGGCAATCGTCGCGGATGTAACCTCAAGCTGTAAAGTACCAATAACACCCATCATTATGGCAACATCATGAATTAATGCTATTATAGCAGCAAAAGCATAAACAATTTTAAATCGGACTGTAATATAAACAAGTATCAAAATAAAAGCTACAATAATACTCCATACAGCACTTTGAGTTAAATCAAGGGAAAATACAGAATGTACAAATTCTTCTTTTTTCATTATAACTGTATCTTCACCAAAAGAATCTTCCAAAAGCTCTACTAAGCTTTTATGAATAACATCTAATAATTCTTTATTATCTTCCTCTTCCAAAGAAACTTGAATCTTAACAGAATATTCCTGTTTTAAAGGATCTCCCATTATTTGAGGATCATAATTTCCATACTCTTCCAAATCTGCAAGACTTACTCTTATACTTTCAATAGTTGCAAATATTTCTGAAGGATCTGTGAGTTCATAATTAATAGGAATTTCTGTATTAGTAATATCAACCTGTAAATTTAAACTTAAAATACTTAAAGCAGAAACATTTCCTTTTCCAGGTTCTACTCCAGCTGTAAGGCCGTCTATTTGATTTATATCAGCCGCAAGCTCAGATATTGTGTTATAATCATTTAAATTAAATATCGGATTATTTTCTCTGTCTGATATTTTAATTTCTAATTTGTTATATGTAATATTAGCGTCCGCATATGCAGCACCTGTATACTTTAAATTAAATGCCACAGGCGCAATCTGAAACTGTTTATTTATACCGCCGGTAAAATCAATTCCAAGATTAAAACCCTGGGTAAATAATCCTGCCATCACTCCTAATATTACAAGAGCAGAGATTATAAACATTATATATCTTATTTTTGTAAAACGAATTACAGTCTTCATTTAACGCGCCTCCAACTAATGCTTAACCTCTTAAACTTAAGCACTTCCGTATTAAAATCGAATATTAGTCTTGATACTATAAGGGCTGATATCATGGAACAAACAACACCAATAGCAAGAACAACAGCAAAACCCTGTATCGGGCCTCTGCCGAACCATGCAAGTGTTAAAGCAGCAATACCGGTAGTAATATTTGCATCCATAATAGTCCAGAATGCCTTTCTGAAACCTGATATTATAGAAGCGCCTCTCGTCTTACCTAGTCTGTACTCTTCTTTTATCCTTTCGAATATAATAACATTTGCATCTACTGCCATACCAAGAGTTAGAATAAATCCCGCGATACTTGGCAGTGTAAGTGTAAAATTAAATACTGATAAAACACCAGCCATAAGGAAGAAATTAACAAGCAGTCCAAAACAGGAAATAATCCCGCCTCCTTTATAGTATACAATCATAAAAATCATAACGAGCATGAGCCCTAAGAATATTGCTTTTAATCCCTGCTCTATAGTATCTTCTCCCAGGGACGCACCAATAGCTTCCTGACTGATGATCTCGAGTTCTACAGGAAGAGATCCTGTTTTAAGTAATGTTGCAAGATCTACTGCTTCTTCACTATTAAAACCTGAAACTCTTACAGAACCGCCTGTAATTGCTTCTGAAATATTAGCATAAGCTTTAATTTTATTGTCCAGCAATACTGCAAGGGTATTATCAACATTATTTGATGTTAGATCAGAAAAATCCTGAGTACCTTTACTGTCCAACCTGAAAGTAACATCCGGTTTCATTTTTGTAGGATCATAACTTCTCGAAGCATCTACTATTCTTTCACCTTCCAGTCCAGGTTCTTTTTCAAGTACAAAGTATTCATCTGTAAACTGCTCAATACCAAAATTATCTTTAGTATAATACTTTCTTAAAATTACATTATCTCCAAGTAATTCCTCTAATTCCGGATCTATTATTGTTTCATTATCATCCATTAAATACGGGCTCGAATTGGTTAATCTGTATACATTAAACTTTTCCATTGCCTCATCATTAACTATATGGAAATCGAGACTGCCGCGGCCCATGATAACACTACGGATTCTTTCCGGATCCGCTGCTCCCGGAAGTTCTATAATTATTCTATCTTCGCCTTCGCGCCTTATTACAGGCTCCAATAAACCAAACTGGTCTACACGTTGATTAATAATTTCTAAAGTGCTGTTTAATGCTAATAACTTATCCTCTTCGGTTAATGTATAGCCGTCTTCCTGTTTTTTCTCTGCAAGTGATTCAAAATCCACCTGAATGGTTATCTTAATACCGCCCCGCAAATCAAGGCCCTGCGTAATTATACTATTTCTAACCTCTTTTATACTTTCAATATTCAGCCTGTATGTTTCCTGAAGAAAATCCAGAACATTAGATTCAGTTAAATAATCATTTATATAATTAACTGTCCAGATTTCAGGAACATCCCTGTCATTTTGTACCATAATTTCTTTAATATCATCTATTAAAGGCACTATATCTTCTGGAAAAGGAGCATATCGATCCTCTATTGCAAGTTGTTTTAATTCGTATATCCGATCCTCCGCTAATTCCTTAGTATAATCACGTATTTTCTCGTTTGAAAATAAAGCGAGTTTATGTTCATCTTCTCCAAAGATATAATACCAGTTAAATGAAGGAAATAAAAAAGCGACTCCAATTCCTAATAGTAATAATACCAGGAAAAATCTTAATCTTTTACTCATTTTAATAACTCCAGTTCAGATTATTAAGACATGTGGTAAGAAATAATATTGTTTATCATACTATATAGATAAATATTTTAGAAATGCATTACCAACTGCTTATTTCTACCTAATTATATAATCTTATTTCTCTTTTTAATAATTATTTCTCTTTACCCTGTACCGGGCTGTCTTTTCCTGTAACAATTCCTGAAATTGCACTTCTGGAAAATTCCATTTTCACATTATCATCTACTCTAATTATTATTTTTGTATCATTTTCCTTAACATTGCTTACAACAACACCATGTATACCGCCAATAGTTGTAATTTTATCGTTCTTTTTTATAGAAGCGAGCATCTGTTTTAAATCTTTCTGTTTTTTATTCTGAGGTCTTAGAATTAAAAAATAGAATACTAAAATCACCAGGCCTATAGTCACAAAAGAAAATAGCATATCCCCCGGTACTTGCATTTCAGGTAACAAAGATATAATTCTGTTCATTATTATTTTTCCTTATATTGTAAACCCATATTTCCCCAGGATAGGGGATGTAAGGTTAAAAATAATCAAAGCCAAAGGCTTTGTTTTTATATATCAAAGAATACTAAGGCAGTATTACTGCATAGATTCTTAAATTTTCTATTTGATTTTTGCAAAATATCATATATAAATACGCATAGTCAAGAAGCTTTTACTATTCGTTTATCACTGATATTACCCGATTAATATGAAGCACATATCCTCTAAAGAGATAAATGCCAATTAATCCTATTCCTTTTTTAAAATTTTATAAAACTTTAGTATTTTTCTTAACCGTTTATTAAATAAATTCTCTGTTCGGAGAGTTGCATCACGAATTTCCACCATTCTCTCCATTAAATATTTAAGGCTGTACATATCTTTTTCAATCAGCTCCAATGACATATCATCTAATAAAAGATCATCTTTATTAAATTCCCCTTTTACAAGCTTTAAAATACTACCTATTTCAGATAATGTATAATTAAAAGCCTGCAGGTCTTTAATAAAAACAAGCAGTTCTACATCATCTTTCCTGAATAAACGAAATCCTCCGTCTGTTCGTTTAATCGGCTTAACAAGCCCTTTTTCTTCCCAGAATTTGATTGTTCTTCTATTCAGGCTGCTTTTTTCTGCAAGCTCACCTATTGTAAGTAATGATTCATGCCCTTTTGATTCTTTACTTCCTTTTAAATTCGGTAAACCGACATTCCTCTGTATCTTTTTAATCTCATTTAATTCATAACCAAGCTCAATAAATTTCTTAACACCCCGCCCTTCTTCTTCCGCGATGGGCAGGAAAAAATCTTTTTTTCCGTGCTCCGATGTTAATAGTTCGTAATGTAACCACTCAGTTATTTCCTGAGCAGAAACATCTAAAATTTTTGAAAGTTCATGAATAGTAAGAGACATAACCACATAATAAGCTAAAAATTAAATAATTGAAACCTTCTCAATATCTTCCGGAATCTGAGTTACACCAAATATTTTTTTTAGCTCCATAGCAGAGGATATTTTATTATCTGTTTTACTATTATAGATGCCCAGTACATTTTCCATTTCTTTCTCATCTTCGTCATAAAGAGCATGGCAGATAGCAGATTTAAACAAGCCGCCTTCCGCAAGCAGTTTTGCAGAATAATTTTTATATTTCTTCTTTGCAGAGCCATCTACAATAGCAGTATCACCCTGATAACCAATAGTAAATATAAAATCCTCTTTGCTAATCATTTTATTTCCTCTCCCGCACCAAAATCAAAGATTTTGGTGCGGGATTATAAGAAAGGGGATCTCTTTAATAAGATCCCCTTAACTTATTATATCATCTAAATCAGTTTATGAAAACTATAATTTTTTAAAAAAAATTACAATAAGCGAATTACATCATTCCGCCCATTCCACCCATTCCGCCCATGCCGCCGCCAGGAGGCATAGCTGGACCCTGATCTTTTTCCGGTAAATCTGTAATAATACATTCTGTAGTTAACAATAATCCGGCAATGGATGCTGCATTCTGAAGTGCAGAACGTGTAACTTTTGCAGGATCTATAATACCAACCTTAATCATATCCACCCATTCCATTTCTGCCGCATTAAAACCAATACCACTTTTCTCATTCTTAGCCTTTTCCGCGATAATGGAACCATCCATTCCTGCGTTTTCGGCAATCTGTCTGATTGGTTCTTCTAATGCCCTTTTAACTATCTGAAATCCGACTTTCTCTGCTGCTGTCATTGTTTTATTTGCTGCAAGGAAATCATCTAAAGGTTTTACAGCCTGAATAAGAATAATACCGCCTCCAGCAACAATTCCTTCTTCAATTGCTGCCCTTGTTGCAGAAAGAGCATCTTCTACTCTGTGCTTCTTCTCTTTTAATTCAACTTCTGTTGCAGCTCCTACATTAATAACAGCAACTCCGCCTGCAAGTTTTGCAAGTCTTTCCTGGAGTTTTTCTCTGTCATAATCTGAACTTGTATCTTCAATTTGAACCTTAATCTGGGCAATTCTTTCTTTAATATCTTTTTCTTTACCGCTACCCTCAATAATAGTAGTATTTTCTTTATCTATTTTAATAATTTTTGCCGTACCAAGCTGTTCTAAAGAAGCATTTTCCAGTTTAAGGCCTAATTCTTCAGAAATTACCTGTCCACCGGTTAGAATTGCAATATCTTCAAGCATAGATTTTCTTCTGTCCCCAAAACCCGGAGCTTTAACAGCGCAAACATTAATAGTTCCACGAAGGTTATTAACAACCAGGGTTGCTAATGCTTCACCTTCAACATCTTCCGCGATGATAAGTAATGGCTTACCTGTCTGGGCAGTTTTTTCAAGTAAAGGAAGAAGGTCTTTCATGCTGCTAATTTTCTTATCATATATAAGTATATTAGCATCTGATTGTACTGCTGTCATATTATCACGGTTAGTTACAAAATACGGTGATAAATATCCGCGATCAAACTGCATACCTTCAACAACTTCCAGATTTGTTTCCATAGATTTTGATTCTTCTACAGTAATAACTCCGTCTCTTCCGACTTTATCCATAGAATCCGCAATTAGGTTTCCAATTTCGTCATCATTATTTGCAGAAATAGATGCTACATGGGCAATATCTTCTTTTTCATTTATTTCTTTTGAATTCTTCTTAATGTCAGAAACTGTTATTTCAACAGCTTTTGTTATGCCCTTTTTAATTTCCATAGGATTAATACCTGCAGCAACGCTCTTAACGCCTTCTTTAATTATTGAATATGCAAGCACTGTTGCGGTCGTTGTTCCATCACCTGCAATATCATTAGTTCTTGTTGCTACTTCTTTTAACAACTGAGCGCCCATGTTCTCAAAGGCATCTTCAAGCTCAATTTCTTTCGCGATAGTTACACCATCATTAGTGACTGTCGGCGCGCCAAATTTTTTGTCCAGTACAACATTTCTGCCTCTAGGTCCTAGTGTAACTTTAACTGCGTTAGACAATTTTTCTACACCAGAAAGCAGAGCTTTTCTGGCAGATTCATCAAACTTTAACTGTTTAGCCATAGTTTTCCCCTTTTTTCTGTTTTACAATTATTTACAATATTCTTGTTGTTGGAATAACTTCTTAAAACTTTGAAGTTTTAAGAATATTTATTAACAGGTACTATACCCGTAGAACCTGTATAGTAATTTATTACAATCTTTAATAGTTATAGCTCTAAATTACAACTATATAATAAGAAATCGTACAAACTGTTCTTTATTGAAAAAAGATACTCATTCTTTTAAAAAGCATCAACATAAATTTTAAAAAATTATCAATATTTTATGCTTATAGGCAGAACAAAATCAAAATAAATAGAAAAACTATAAATATTCTCCATCAAAAAGAAATCTGTATTTTATTGTAATATAATAAGTTATGTTCATAATAAATATAATTTTAACTAATTTCAAATAAATAGGCCGATTTTTAGTTATTCTCTTACTCCAAAAAAAAAAACATATAAATATTTAAATTTATTAAAAGAATCCAAAAAAGACTTGACTTTATTGTTACTTCTTGTAGGAATAATTTTATGGCGAACAAAAATATAAATCTATACTTAGGCTTAAGATTTAATACTATATCTATACCGGAAATATGTAAAAAATCAGAAAAAATACTTGATGAAATCGATAAAAATAATTTAAAAGTGAAATTAGCCTGGAATTTTGCATCCAGACCATTCCTGGAAGATAATTCTAAAGAATCAGACAACCTGGTTATCGAAATAAAAACAAGAGTAAACAATACCGGAGATACAGTAATTCCTATAGGTTACACAGGGGCAATTCACCCTTTTTTAACTAATGCGGAACTAACGAAAGAGCTTGAATGGTCAAAAAGCAACCAGAAAGGTTCAGGTATTTCAGATATATTTAAAATAAAACCGGACACACTTTTTCCGATTATTCCGGAATTAAACAGAAAAAGTGTATTCGATATTTATAAAAACAGCGGCTATATAAATATAGGCATTCCGCAGAAACAGAATCATATAAATCCATTTAATATTTCAGATAATAATTCTATTAACTTTATCTCTTTTATTGAATACTATAGAAATCAGGATTCAACTTTTATAAAGCTATTAAAGAAACAGCTAAAGCAGCAGAGTAATGACCTTATAATAATGCTATGTTACAGGCCTTCTTTTTTTGAAACTGATAGCGAGCATAATATTTCACTAATAAGACTCATAAATAATCTTCAGAACCATTTTAATTTAACTATGTGCTCCTTTAATACATTAGCCTCATCAAATAAAAACAAGCCTTCAGAGCTCAGTTTCTACGATTTACCAAACTACCCGGATCTCAGGAACAGGGGCTTGAATTCTATTGAATATAGACATACGAATAATTATGATCATATTCTAAATTTATTTAATCCTTTAAACGCAATACAGGAGCAAACTGAATTAAGACCTCTTAAAAACTCATTTCATAACAGCAGACAGAATGTCTCGTCCATGCATGGCGATGTAATACTTGCTGGTAATTCCTTTTCTATAAGCTTTTCCAAAGGACGGTTTTCCGGAATAAAAAAAGATAACAATCCTTTTTCTGTAAATAAAGTGTCACAATCTTATATAGTTTTATCTGGAAAAAAATATAAATATAAACTGCAAAATGCATTTTCAATAGAAGGTGACAGGACAAGAGGCTTAAGAAGCAATATGGTTTTAGAAATAAATCAGAATAATTTTGACTTCCAGTCTGATTTTATTTTTATAGACGACTTTCCTTATCTTATTGTTACATCCTATATTAAGTATCCGGAAATAGACAAGGGGTACGTTTTACAGCAGATAGCTCCGATCGAAATACCGCTATTTTATTTTAATACTGAAGATACAGTAAATATTACATGTATTTATCCGGATGATTCAAAAATTAAATATATAATTAATTCCAGCTCTGATTTACAGGTAATAATCGGAAATGCTTTCTACTTCCAACATGGAGATACAGGTGTTGTATTTGGATTTCCAATGGAAAAAGAACCATTAATCGGAACCTGTCAGATAAAAATAAAAAAAGAAAAAAAGAAATATCTCTTAAGTATCAATCCATATGGAAGTTATATTATTAATGATATGCCGCATTTTCAGAGTAAAAAAGAAATATTTTCATTTTATATTGGAATATCTGATTACTGTCCTAAAGCAATACCTGTATTTCCCAATTATGTTTTAGATGAAATCCCTGTTGGATCTGTTTCTAATTACTAATTACTTTCTTTCTGCTGTAGAAACTTTAACCCCCGGGTCATACTGTTCCTGCCCTATTAAATAATATCGAATGATAATTATTTAATCATCTTAAGATAATTACTTTGTATTTCTCTTCATCTATTTGTATTATTTCTTTAACAATATAACCCTGTTCTTCTGCACTGGAAGGTACATTTTCCAGTGGTTCTCCTTTTTTTAAAACCACTTCGAGAATTTCACCTTTATTTAATTTTTCCAGTTCCAATTTTGTTTTTACAAAGGTCATAGGACAATGTTCTTTTGTTATGTCTAATATTTTTTTCTGCATAATGTTTTGCTCCTTTCCTGCGTTTAAATAAACAGTGTTTCCCCACCGTCAGATAATTTTAAAAATTTCCCAACACCCAATACTTCTTTTACCTCAGAAATAAAATCATTCATTGATATACCAAGAATATTCATACTCATATCGCACACATAGAAATTTATTTTAAGCATTATAGCTGCTTCTAAAAGTTCGTTTAGTGTTGCAACACCTCTTTTTTTTGTTAGATGTGTCATTATCTTTGGGCTGAAACCCATAAAATTTAATCTGCTCATAGGCAGTTTTCTGAATCCTCCCATTAAGAATCCAAATGTTCTTGATAGAAAACCCCGGCCTGTAAAACTTCTGCCTTTTTTCTTTTTTATAATATTTAAGCCCCAGAAAGTAAAAAACATATTTACTTCATAGTTAAAAGCGGCAGCTCCTGTTGCAAGTGTAAATGCTGCAATCGCCTTATCAAAATCACCACTAAAACAAATTATTGATAGTTTCTTTTTCATCTCTTTCTCCAGCATCATATTTCATACAATTATAAGTTAACTAATTCGAGTTACTTAGTCAAGATTAAAACTGATTATTTCAGAAATTCTAAATATGGATTATTATGAACTGGTTTATTAAACTTCATCATAAAAGTTTAAATAATCAGAAACAGATTGAGGCTGGCTTTAAAATAAGAATTTCAATTAGCTCCTATGCCAGAAATATTCTTTAAAAAACTATCTTATAAGGTAATGGGTTTGGCTTTTCGTATCCATACTAAATTAGATCCGGTTTTACTGGGAAGCGTTTATGTAAAAGTTTTTTATTGCAAATTAAAGTTTTAGCTTTTATAATTTTTATATAAGGAAACCTATAAAACCATTCACTTTACAGGCCCCCTTATTGATAGATGTTAGTTTATAGATATTTTTCATTTATAAGCAGTGATAGAAACATATTGCAATATCAGGGAGGAAATTATTATGCCGGATACCACATTAATAATGATAGGTTTAGGCGGATTTTTTGGCCTATGTTTATTTGTTATTGTACCTTTAGTGATAATAAAATCAGTAAAAAGAGGAAAGCAATCAAAAAACTTTAATTCGGATTTTATTGCCCTTTCCGGATTAAACCAGAGTACAAACGGATATGCCGGAGAATACAAAGGTTTTCCAGTAACTTTTAAATCAGGAATCGGAATGAATTATGCAGGCATGGCATCCAATATGCTTTTTGATTCCGGAGCAGGCATGTATAATAGAAACACTGTTTATCCGAAATTTACTATAGAATTAAAAATTCCCGGAGGAAATATACCGCAGATAGATTTAATTGAAAAAGTAGGTATCATGCGCACAGATCAATTTATACAGGATAAAATGGAAGGAAAAGGGACAAACCTGCCGGAATTAAAAATTCCCGATGTTAAACTATGCAATGGAAGAATAAAAATTTTCAGTAACAATGAAGAATATGCAAAAAAAATCACAACAGATACTGAATTACAGAGGCTGCTAAGCAACTGGTACTATGCTTATATAAAGGCAGGCAATGATACTATCACCCTTATTTTTGATAATAACAATGTCATAAATAAATACAAAAAACGGCTCCAGACTCCGCACTACATGGTTCAAGCTCTGGATATTTGTGCTCGGATAGGAACTATATCAAAATAACCTGCAATAAATCTGTTTTGGAAAATTTATCTCTCACGTAGGGCACAGAGACAACAGGGATTTTATTTACAGGAATTACAGAATTCTAAGGATTTACAGGATAAAATATATTTCATTACTCGAGTTTATATTTAAACACCTTGACCATTTATATTCGCTGGTTCTTAGTGTGAAAATTGGTTTCTCGCCAAGCTCGCAGACAGATTGTGTGAAAACTATTTGCTGCTGATGTCGCTGATGAAGTAAAAGTATATAGGTAGAGATTCTCTATGTTGTCCTACTATTCCTGTAATAAAGTTATGATTTCTAACAAAACTATATTAATAAATTTATAAGGTTCGCTGAAAAAGAATTATGTGGCAGCAATTACTCTCTTTACTTCTATTTTCACCTTATTGAAATTTAATATTAATCCATGTGAAAGGTTTAATGCTCTCAAAATAAGATCTAACAATTGAAAGATGAATATTTTCAATATTTTTTATGGCTTTTAATTCTAATACAATTTTATTTGCCAACTTTTCATACTCTAAATACATATAATATTCTCAGCCTTCCTTATAAAAAAATCAATTACAAATTTAAGCAACGAATAACTTTAAAAGCGAAAAGAAATAGTTGAACATCCATTTGGAACAATTAAACGTAATTGTGGATTTAACTATTTTATGCAACGAGGAATAGAGAAGTAATGCTGTGATTGTTTTTTTCATCCGTATCCCTCATGGAATAATACCATGTATGATGCTTTTTGTCGGTTATGAAAACGCTGCAGGCGGTCCTCAGAGGGGTTATTCTGCGGCACCGGCAGCTTTAAGTAATTCAACTATTTCAGTGTGTCCGTTTTCAGCAGCTCCCATTAAAGCTGTTTTATTATTATTAGACTGCGAATTAATATCTGCACCTGCAACTATAAGGAATTCAACTATTTCAGTATTACCAAAATTAGCAGAAAAAATTAAAGCTGTTTCGCCAAAATCATCTTGTAAGTTAACATCAGCGCCGGAATTTATAAGTAATTCCGCTATTTCTATCTCAACCAAACTCAAAGCATATCTTAACGCTGTAAAGCCATATTTACCCTTTATATTTGTATCTGCACCAGAATTTATAAGCAATTCGACTACTTCAGTATTACCACTTACAGCAGCATACATCAAAGCTGTAGAGCCGTCTTCTTCTTGCACGTTAATAGCTATTCCGGCTTCTATTAATCTTTCAACTTCTGCTAAATCTCCATCTATTACAGCTTGTACTAACTTATTATCCGATTTGACATTGACTTTATTATTACACCCAATAAAAGCAAGAATTATCATTAAAACAATAATTTTTTTCATAGCTTAAACTCCCACAAAACTATAACATGCCCGGATTTTATTGTCAGTAAGAAATATTCATATCCAGAAAATGCGTTGCAGGAGATCCTCGAAGGGGTTATTAAAATAATTATCTTTTGCTTTTACCATAAGAAATTTTTAGTTCCTCGAAGTTTGTTGTTCTTTTCGTTTTTAATAGAAATAATACGAAATAAGCTAAATATTCATTAATAACATTTGATTTTTATGATAATTTCAACAAAACAATAAGCTTCGAGGAACTACTTAAGAAATTGCAATATCCCGCATTCCGGATAGTGAGGAATACCAAATACTTTCAGGTATCTATATTTTTTTTAGTATTATAAATGCAATAAAATCGATATAAATTCGTCTTATATAATATGAGGTTGATGTAATAATGAGTATCACAGAGTTCGTAGAGCAAGGATACCCAAATTGGGTGAGCTATGTAAAACACCGGATTAAAGACACTGCAGAAAGAGATGCAGAAGATATTGTGCATGATGTACTTACAAATTTTTTTGATAAGGCAGATATAACAGCACCTGTTAAAGATCTTTCCGCCTATGTATATCGCTCCTTAAAAAATAAGATTGTAGATCTTTTTCGTAAACACAGAGAAAAGTTTGTGTCATTTGATAATGAAATATTAACAAACACTGAGTTGAAACTTTCTGATGTACTTCATGACATCAGGTACGACACTTTTTCTGAAGTGGAGAAAAATGAAATCCGGGAAAAACTGTTTAAGGCAATTGATAGTTTAAAAAATGAAGAAAAAGCATTAATAATTGCAACTGAATTTGAGGGAGAGAGCTTTAAAGAGCTGTCAGAAAAATGGGATGAACCCCTGGGAACCTTATTATCACGGAAATCCAGGGCTTTGAAAAAATTAAAGAAAATTTTAAATCAATATAAATAGCATAAGGGGGTAATATATGCACAATTTTTGTTCAAAAAATAATTTTTTCCATAGAGGAAATCTATTTATTAGAATTCTGAAGATTATTGGAGTTACCATCGCAGGTATTGCTGCTGCTGCAGTAATTGCTTTGCTTTTCGGGCTTCTGGTAGAGTTATTGTGGAACTGGCTCATGCCGGAGATATTCGGACTTCCAACAATAAACTACTGGCAGGCTTTTGGACTCATTATTCTTGCAAAAATATTTTTCGGAAGCGGTCATGGGCATAATACAGATCATAAAAGTTCAATGAAGCGCTTTATCAAAAAGAATAAAGATGAAAGCGAGCCGGAAAAAGCAAAATACCATCACTGGCACAACTATAAGAAATACTGGAAAGAAGAGGGTAAGGATGCCTTTGAAAAGTACATGGTAAAAGTAGAAACAGAAGAAAAAGCAGACAAAGCAGATAAAGACCAGGGAAAAGAACCAGAGGCATAAAAAGTTAAATCCTAAAAAAGCCAGGAAACCACATGAGAGTCTGACTTTCATGTGGTTTTTTTTTGAGTATGATAAGCCTTTCTCAGAACCAACTAACAAACTGTTTATTATTATTTCCGGATTTGCAGGTTCATTAGAAGGTAGCTGTATTTTATCCTTTTTAACAATTTCCTGAAGCTGCCGGAGGCTAAGATTCTCTTTTTGTATAAGTTTTTCATACTCTAACCTCTTGCCATTGTCCTTTATTGTTTGTAGTATCAATTAATGGCTCCAGGTGAATCGTGACAGCGCTGTCACGATCTGGGGATATTCTTCGTAAAACTTTAGCGTTCTGTAAAGTGTACGTTTGTTTGTACCAAGTTCTTTAAAAAGTTTATCAAATATATATATACCCTGATCCGCTTTTTCCGAATGTTCAAGTATATGTATAGAAATATGACTGCCAATGCGTCACATAACATCTGTTTTGCGGTTATTCGCTTCCCTGTTTAAATAAGATTTTACAGGCATCTTCAGTTTAGCTTGATAATTAATCCCTTTGCGATTTTAGCGGACTTGAGCGAAGCGGGCGTGAAATTTATTAGATAAGATTTTACAGGTATATTCAGTTTAGCTTGATAGTTTAAATTACTTTAACATTTAGTATTTCCGGGATTGCCCGTATGTTCTTTAAAATGTTTGTAAATTTATCCTTTTTATCAATCTCTATTATAAAATAACCGGTAAGTCTGCCAGTATCATCTTTTGTTAGCTTGCCTGATATAAGATGCCCGTTATTTTTTCTTATAGAACCTTCTATTTCAGAAAAAATGTCTTCTTTTTCTATTGCAGTCACCCTGAATCGTTTTGTAGCATTCGGAGAAACAGTCTCCCACTCCACATCCATCTTTCTCTGGTTTATTCCCTGAATACTTTTTAAATTACTACAGTCCGCTTTATGGATTATAATGCCTCTGCCTCTGGATATATATCCGATGATTGGATCACCAGCAGTTGGTATGCAGCATTTTGCCATCTTGATCATTACATTCCGGTCTTTTCCTATTTTTATTCCAACTTTCAAAGGATCAAACATATTTAATTTTGTTTTTTTATGCTTTTCCCTGTTTTTTGTTTCCGATTCCGGTGATTTTACTACTATGTTTTTATCTATTATCAGATTTTCATCATGCTTATTTAACCAGCTTCTAATCTTAGTTCTTGCTCTGTTTGTTTTAACAAACCGGAGCCAGTTTAAGTGAGGCCTTGCTTTAGGGGATGTTAAAATCTCTACTACCTGAGTATTCCTTAACACTCCTTTTAAAGGTAATATTCTTCCGTCTGATTTTGCTCCTATACAATGGTTTCCTATTTCCGTATGAATATGATATGCAAAATCTAATGGCGTTGCGCCTTGAGGCAGCTCAATTACATCACCATGCGGAGTAAAAACATAAATGGAATCTTTAAGTAATTCCGATTTTATTTCATTTAAAAAAGTTCCGGACTCATTTTTAGATACATCCCATTTTCTTAGTTTATTTATAATACTCAGTTCTTCTGTGCGACCGGCTTTTTTATTTGATTTATATAACCAGTGCGCTGCAATTCCATAATCAGCAGTCTGGTTCATTTCATATGTTCTTATCTGGATTTCTATTAATTTGCCGTCAAAACACATAACAGTTGTATGAAGGCTCTGGTACCTGTTGGCCTTAGGCATGGCAATATAGTCTTTAAAGCGCCCGGAAATAGGCATCCACAATTTATGTAAAAGGCCTAAAATGCTATAGCACTCTGCTTCTGTATTACAGAGTATTCTTATTCCAAGCATGTCATAAATCTCATTTAGAGGCTTGTTTCTTTTTTTCATTTTGTAATAAACAGAGTAAAAATGCTTTATTCTCGTTAGAACGTTCATTTTAAGCTTTTCCACTGCAGCTGCTTTATGGATTGATTTTTTAACCTTCTCCAGATATTCATTACGTTCACTCTTCTTTTCTGCAATAAATCTTTTTATCTGTTCAAATACATCCGGATAAAGGCATTTTAAAGCAAGATCTTCGAGTTCTGCACGTATCCACGAAATACCGAGCCTTCCTGCAAGCGGCGCATAAATGCTTAAACACTCTTCTGCTATTCTCCTGCTTTTTCCCTTATTAAGAAACTGCAAAGTTCTCATATTATGCAGTTTGTCCGCGAGTTTAATTAAAATAACGCGTATATCCTTAACCATTGCAAAAAGCATTTTTCTTATTGTCTCTGAATTCTGAATAGACTTATATTTAACATCAAACAGAGATATTTTCGTGACACCGTCAACAAGCTTAAATACTTTTTCTCCGAAATTCTTTCTAAGCTCCTCATGTGAAATATCTGTGTCTTCGAGTATATCATGGCATATTGCCGCAATTATTGTTGTGTAATCGAGATGAAGGTTAATTAATATTTGGGCAACAGCATAGGGATGAGTTATATAAGGCTCTCCACTTGCACGTTTCTGATTTACATGAATTGTTTCCGCAAAATATACTGCTTTTAATATTTCCTGTATTTCTTCTTTTTTATAAATAGAGAGTTTTTTAATTAGATCATTTTTACTGCTTAATTGTATTCTTTGATTGTTGTTCTGATTAATAGTTTCCATATAAAAACTCATTATTTTTATTATTTAATATTAAATTTAATTATCATAAGGTATTTTAATATGAGGATCCGTATATAACTCTGTTCCATCCGCTTAAATCTTTAATTATATTTATATCCACATACCCTTCTTTTTGCATCTTCTCTTTTATTTCCGGCATTTGATTATCATCCGCTTCGAGCAATAAATAACCGTCTTTTCTTATTTTTGTTTTTGCTTGTTCAATTAATCTGAATACCAGCTCCAATCCGTTTTCACCGCCGTTAAGTGCAATACTCGGTTCCGGCCACGCGAACTCCAGCATTCTTTTTACATTATCCGAAGTTAAATACGGAGGATTACTTATAATAATATCATAACTGTTTTCTGTTTCTGAAAGCAGATCTGACATAAAAACCGGAAGCTCCTGTCCAAGCAGGATCTTGCAATTCATTTTAAAAACATCAATAGCAGATTTTGAAATGTCACATGCAGATACAATAATATTATCAAATAGGCTTTTATTCTCTTTTTTATATATGTTGATTTGATTTACAAGCGAAATCGCAATACATCCGCTTCCGGTACAAACATCAATTACATTCAGGAACAATCTGCCTTTTTCTGTTATTTTATATTTTATTATTTCAAGCGCCTGGTATACCAGGGATTCTGTTTCCGGACGGGGAACTAAAACCCTGTTATCAACATAAAAATCAAGGCCGTAAAATTCTTTTTTAGTTCTTATATAGGAAACAGGAATACCACTGAGCCTTTTTTCGATATACTCGTAATACTGTTCTTTCCCGAAATCTGTAACTTTATCATTAAAAAGCATATAGAGTTTTTCCCTGGATACATTTAATGCTTCTGAGAGCAATACAACAGCATCAAGATATGGAGTTGATATATCAATAATATTATTATTTGTATTTTTTTTTAGAATTGAAAATCCATTTTGTAAAACATCTTTAACTGTCATAATTTATTTACACTGTTTTTCAAATACTTCTCTGTGGAATTGATCTTTAATGCATCAATTATTTCTGCTATATCACCCTGCAGTATATAATCGAGTTTGTAAAGAGTTAAATTAATTCTATGATCAGTTACCCTGTTCTGTGGAAAATTATAAGTTCTAATTCTTTCACTTCTATCTCCGGAACCAACCTGTTTACGCCTTGCATCCGCCCTTTCCTCATGCAGTTTCTGTTCTACTTCTTCATACAGCCTGGATCTTAAAACTCTTAAAGCTTTTGCCTTATTTTTATGTTGTGATTTTTCATCCTGGCACGTAACCACCATTCCTGTCGGAATGTATGTAATCCTAACTGCAGAATCTGTTGTATTAACACTCTGGCCTCCAGGTCCGGACGAACGGAAAACATCTATTTTTAAATCTTCCTGTTTAATGTCTATATCCGCTTCTTCTGCTTCCGGTAAAACAGCAACTGTAACTGCAGAAGTATGAACACGCCCGCTTGTTTCTGTTGCAGGCACTCTCTGAACTCTGTGAACTCCCATTTCGTATCTTAAGTCCGCGTAAACATGGCTTCCCATTATAGAAAAAACAATCTCTTTAAATCCTCCGATGCCGGTCTCATTTGAGGATAATATCTCTATTTTCCATTTCTTGTCTTCTGCATATCTTGCGTAAATCCTGTAGAGATCCGCTGCAAAAAGAGCAGCTTCCTCACCGCCTGTTCCTGCTCTTATCTCCATAATAATATTCTTTTTATCAAGAGGGTCTTTTGGTACTATCATCATTTTTAATTTTTCATATAATTTTAAGTGCTTTCTTTCCAATACTACTAATTCCTCTTTAGCAAGTTCTTTCATTTCATTGTCTTCAGATTCGGACAGCATTTCCTTTGCATTTTCAAGTTCTGTTTCCACATTTAAAAAAGTATTATAATTATCCACTATCTCACCAAGGCTCGTACATTCCTGCATAACTTCTTTATATTTTTTATTATCCTTTACAAGATCTGGATTTGATAATTCTTTTTGAACTTCATCATATCTGACTTTAATTTCTTCAAGTTTTTGTTTAATCATATGTATTTCTATCCTATTTTGATTATCAGCTATTTTAAGATTCCGGCCTGCCAGAATATATATCTAATATAATAGACATTTTAAATATAGTATAATATCTTACGAGCTCTCTGTTCTGCCTTTTTTACCGAAAAAGAATCCGAATATACCTCCAAATGCACCACCAATGAGGTGTGCAGTCTCAGAAATATCATTTTGCTGGAACATTCCGATTATTTCTTTTATTAAGAAAAGCAATATTATTACAACTAAAGTAATTGGTATTTCACTTCCCTTAATATTTGTAAAAGAAATTAAAACAATAAGCATAAAAACAATTCCACTTGCGCCAAGTAACGCAGTCGAAAAAAATAAAACATTTATAATTCCTGTAACCAACGCTGTAACAAGCATCATAAAAAGTAAATTGGAAGAACCGTACTTTTCTTCTAAAATAGGCCCTATCAGAAGGATAAACGTAAAATTGCCGACTAAATGCTCCCAGCCCCCATGGCCTATTGCGTGAGAAAAAAGTTTATAAAAATCCAGAGAAAAGAAATTGAATCCGTATGTATTACCCGGTACCATAAAAAATGACTGCATAAAGCCCATGCCGACAAGTTGAGCTATAAGCATTGCGCATGAAGAAACCAGCGCAAAAGTAAGAATAACAGGCGCATTATATCGAACAACCATATTTACCCCCTATTTTTTTTAATTATATCAGGACGTGAGAAGCTTTACAATCTCATCTGCTTTTGCTTTTGCTATTTCCTCTGTTTTTGCCTCCAGTCTTAGCCGTAACAATGGTTCTGTATTACTCGGACGCACATTAAACCAGTAATCATCATAACTGATGCTCAGCCCGTCGAGTTTTATAATTTCAGTATCCGCATATTTCTCTTCTATTTTACGCATCCCTTCTTCTTTGTTTTCAACTTTGAGGTTTATTTCAGGGGCCTGGGCATATTTATTTTTTAAAGGCTGAACGAGTTCAGAAACTGGTTTATCTGTTCCGCAGATTAGACTTAAAAGTATTATTAAGGCATATGCGGCAGATTCTGTATAAAATGATTTATCTACCTTAAAGTATACATGCCCGGAAGTCTCGCTTCCAAATATAGCACCGGACGCAAGCATTGTATCATAGATAAATGTATAACCAACTTTAGATACTATCGGTTTTCCGGATGCTTCAATTATACACTCCGGAAGCACTCTCGAGGATATAAGGTCATACACAATTGCATTATCCGGATTATTTTTTAATAATTCTTCTGATATGAGTGCCGATGCAAAATAGTTTTCTATTACATCACCTTTATTATCAATAAAAATAATACGATCCCCATCTCCATCTAAAAGCACTCCTAAATCCGCATTTAATTCCCGTACTTTAGCAGAAACAAAGTCTCTGCTTTTCTTCTCTAGCGGATTAGGATTATGATTAGGGAAGGTTCCATCCGGTTCCTCATTAATAATATGAGCGTTTAAATTCAACCTCTGGCAGAGTAGTCTAAATACTCTTCCAGCAGAACCATTCGCGCAGTCAATTACAATTTTCCGCTTAGAGAGGTCTTGCGTTTTATTATTTTCTGTCACAGCCGCATCAGCCAAAAAATCAATATACTCGGCATGGCAATCCAATTCTGTACATATTTCTCCCGGCTCCCAATCGGAACTTATTTCAGAAAAATCCTTAATACTAATATCCGTACTTATATCTTTTAATATTTCTCTTACACGGTTTAAACCTTTTTCATAGCTTATTGAACCGCCTTCAGAATCAAAGAATTTAAACCCGTGATATTGAGGCGGGTTATGCGATGCGGTAACCATGATTCCAGTTTCGATTTTTCTTTTCAGCTGACAGTAATGCAGCATAGGGGTACTGCATAGTCCAATGCATGTTATTTTCTTACCCTCTTCAAAAAGGCCCTTTATTAAATATTTATATAATTCTTTAGAATAAGTCCTCGCATCATAGCCAACCATTACTGTTTTTGCATTAGTAAACCTTCCAAATGCGCGGCCCAGCCTGTATGCCAATAAATTATCTATACCTTTACCGTAAATTCCTCTTATATCATAAGCTTTAAATATATCCATTACTTTAATACCTTATTAAAAAATCATTATAACGCGGTAATATTCCGATGTAAAGCATCGGGGATATAAGGCAATACAATAGCGCCCGGCATCAAATCTGTATATCTGGTACCGGGCTACCTTGCAAACATAAGAATACCTCGCAGCTCTGCTGCAGGTATCCTTATGTTTTAAATTCATAATATTGCATCAGTATATTTAATTTTTATTAAAATACATTATTATAGGTGAAACACCTATTTTATTAACAACCATTTCATTAATACAATATTTTTCTATATGTGTAAATTTCACACCATTTTCATCAATATTATAGAGAAAATCAATTCCCTGTTCATATGGCTCCATACCTGAAAATACAAATGTAACAAGCCCATCATAGTTCTGCCGAATTGAACTGCCCATATAGTATAAAAAGTCCACTTTTCCGGAAACTTGATCTGCGCTATTCATTACCTTTGGCACAAGCCTGTTATAATCATTCCATTCAAATGAAAAATTCCGGCCAAAACTTAAATCTCCGTATACCTCACTGGAAAAAACTAAGTTTTCAAGTTCTTTAAAAAATTCATACCGCCTGCTTATCTCCGCATCTATAATTTCACTAACAGGTTTCTCTATCAATATGTAAGCTATAGTCGTTAACTGTCCCTTATCTGTAAATGTTGCAGACAAAGTATTCCATGGTGATATTTCAAGGCGTAATGTAGTTCCTTCAAATATATAAGTTGAATTGCCTAGTTTTGTTATACTATCATAATAAAAATGATAAGAATCTTCATCTGTCCGCATAGTAATTTCATTATTTTCTCTATCCGGAAACAATCCTATATTCATAGAAAATTTTCTAAAATCAAACATCCCCGTTCTTACCATATCTTTATAATAATCCGGATACCATATATTTTCTAGAATTTCTTCCAACCTGCTGTCAAAAGACTGAAATTCTTCCGCAATTGTCTGCGCGTCATCTTCTGCTTCAAACACTTTTAAGCGTTCCCCGTAACAATAGCCGGAAAATCCATCTTCTGTCAGAACCTTATACCAGTAGTTTTCATAGGAACCTATTTTTACCTGTTCTGCATCTCTGTAAAGTATCTTAACAACCTCTTCATACCTTAGTTTGTAAATAATTGTAGAATTAGTATTATTTTCCTCACGCACAGGAAGTGCATTTCTATCAGAATAAGCATAGAAATTTATCCATTCAGAATATTCACCTACATATACTTCTGCATCTCCTCTCTCAATATAAAATGCTACTCTTCCATATGGTATTTCTACTTTATTTTGACCGTCTCTGGTCATTACTACGTATGTTTCCTGAGAATCTGATTTGCTAATTATATCAATTATTTCACCGGTTTTATATTTAGACTGAGGATCTGTCCATAATACAACCCCATAGCCAATTTTACTGATTCCACAAAAACTTAGACTTAATATGATGATGATAATAAATAAAAACAAGAACCGCTTCATAAACCAATATAATACATATTTTATTTTTTTAGTCAACTTTATTGCACAAGCTATTTGCTATGTGAGTTAATATTTACCATTAATAATCAGGCTGCAAGACATGCCACCGAAGCAAAACAGAACCAAGTCATATATCGTTTTTGAGGTGTTATTATTATGTTCTGATGCATCGATGGCATGTCTTTCCACCTGATTTCTGAACAATCAATTAAAAATGCAAACAACTTATTTCATGATCACAGGTAAGTACTGAGAGTGCGGATCTGTTCTGTTAGTTATTAACTTTCTTACTATATCTTCAATTTTGCTTTCTTTCCTTTGCGTTCCTTGCGAGCTTGAGCGAAAGCGGGCGTGAAATTTTCTTTTCTACAGCTTATCTACTCTATTACTACCTTCAAATTCGCTATAATGCTTAAAGCCGTAGTAATAACACTCATATCCTCTGTTAAAGAGCCATCTATACCGGAAGGGCTTGAATAGCCAACCGGCAGCATTACATATATTCCAGGCTCATTTAATTTTACTACAGCTTTGTAAACAATAGCAGGCTGGCCGGAAGCAGCATTATATTTTTCAGAATCAGGAGATTCATCATTGGGGAAATTGTCGTTTCCGTCAAAAGGAAGATTCACCTCTAAAAATATAGACACCTCGTTTAAACCAGTTTCTATAACTGAATCTATAATAAAACTCCAATCCGGTGTTGCACCTGTTATTGAATCTGATACAGGGGAGTCTGCCGTAGGAGGTCTTATACCAGCATCGCGCAGTTTATACATCCAATAAGGAATAGTCTCTATTCTGAATGTTTGATCATCTTCCTGATCCGGTGCCATCTTCCAAACCTGTTTACCAAATCTCCTGGTAATAAAAAGAGTATCGATATATTCTCCATCCGGAGTCTCCACCCAGACAACAATCTGTGGTGTTGCTTGAAAAGTTACTACTCTCAATTTAAAAGTATGCGACCATCCTGGCCCAGCTGTTACAATTATCTGTAAAGGCGGGCCGGAAGAAGCTTCTTTTGTATAAATTATATCTTCCTCATCCCCATTAGAAAATAAAATACCTGCAGAAAGAATTAGTAATATGCTAAAAACTATTTTTTTCATTTTCGCCTCCCCATAATTGTTTATTACAAATTATTTTTAAAAATCTAAAGGCATTTTAATCAATCTTTAGGAAAAATACAAATAATAATAATAAATTTGCAAAGGCGTTATAAATCCAATCTCAATTTTTAACCGATCTATTCTGTAAATATGGCTACATTCTTTTTCATTTTTTTGTATATAATATTTAGAGGGTATTCTAACTCCTGTGAGAAATTGTTTTTTTTTGGTATTAAAAATATACCACAGGAAGAATGCTCTATTCTATACCAAACTTGCCGCACTTACTGTTTGAACTTGGGAAATAGTTTTTTTTTAAATTCATTCCTTGATATTAAAATAAAAAACTGTATAATTGTATTGATTTAAAAAAGTAATAATATTTTAATAGGACTTCTGTCATGTCAAAAAATATTTATATCGCATCTTCCTCTCCCAATACAGGTAAAAGCGTTATCTGTCTTGGTTTAATAAATGCATTTAGAGGTATTGTCGGAAGAGTAGGCTATTTTAAGCCAATCGGCAATAAATACAAAAAGAATACAACAACTGACAAAGAAGTAATAATGATTAAGGAGACATTCAATTTAGAAGCCGATCTGAATGATATGAATCCATTATCCCAGGATGAAGCATTAAAATATATTGCGAATAATGATAATGAAGGATTTGTAAAAGTTATTCAGGAAGCTTTCAGAAAAATTGAAAAATGCCACGATGTTATATTTATAGATGGTACGGATTATATGGGAACTATGAATGCATTTGAATTTGATATAAATGCAGATATAGCAAATAACCTCGATGCAAGCATACTGCTTGTTGTAGACGGACATAATAAAACAATAGAAGATATAATATCAGATATAAGTACATCCAAAGACTCTCTGGATGCAAACTCCACTCATTTTCTCGGTGTGATTATAAACAAAGTCGAAGATGAGGATTTATTAAAAAAGAAAAATAATCTTACAAATACACTTAAAAAGAAGAATATAGATCTATTTGGGATAGTACCGTATAATTCAATTCTTCCCAAACCCAGGATAAGTGACATAGTTAAAAGTTTAAATGGGAATGTTTTTTTAGGTGATGAGCATTTATCTCATATAGCAATTAATACAATTATTGCTTCGATGGAATTTGAAAATGCCCTTAAATATATTAAGAACGGTACTCTTCTTGTTACAGGAGGCGACAGAAATGAGATTATACTGGGGAGTATAGTTTCATTTATATCAACATCATACCCGAATATTGCAGGGCTTATTTTAACAGGCAATCTTCTGCCTAATAAAAATATTCAAAACCTTATTAAAACTCTAACCAACCTTATAAAAATACCTATTATCAGTGTGGATTATGATACAATAACAACTGTAAACAGGATTAATTCTCTAATCGTACATATATCCTCTAAAGATAAACAGAAAATAGAAATAGGTAAAAATTTGATACTCGAATATACAGATTATAAACGTATACACGAAATGCTTAATATAGAGAGAGTAAAAAAACGGACACCGGAAATATTTAAATTTGAAATTATAGAAAGAGCAAAATCCAATAAAAAAAGAATTGTTCTGCCTGAAGGCGATGAGCCAAGAACATTAAAGGCAATACAAAAGGTAAGAAAAATGGATATTGCGGATATTGTGCTATTAGGCGATCCGGACAAAATAAAGAATAAAGCTAACAGCCTTAGTATCACACTGGATAGCAATGTGGAAATCATAGAACCTCAAAAACATGAGAATTTTGAAGAATATGTAGAAACATATTATCAATTACGAAAACATAAAAATCTACCGGAGGATTATGCAAGAGATGTAATGCGTGAAAGAACCTACTACGGTACGATGATGATTTATAAAGGAAAAGCAGACGGCCTTGTTTCCGGAGCAGTGCATACAACTGCCCATACAATACGGCCTGCATTTGAAATAATAAAAACCAAACCGGATATAAAATACGCATCCAGTATCTTTTTTATGTGTTTAAAGGATCGAGTACTTGTTTATGGAGACTGCGCAATAATACCGGAACCGAATGTTGAGCAGCTTGCCAATATTGCGGTAGCAAGCGCGGATACAGCAAAATCATTTGAAATAGATCCCTATATTGCTCTTTTATCATATTCAACCGGCTCTTCCGGAAAAGGCCCGGAAGTTGAAAAAGTAAGAGAAGCAACAAAACTGGTTAAGCAAATGAGACCGGACTTACATGTAGAAGGGCCGATTCAGTATGATGCAGCGATTTCTCCGGATGTAGCAAAAATAAAGCTGCCGGAAAGTGATGTTGCAGGAAAAGCAACTGTGTTCATTTTTCCGGACCTTAATACCGGTAACAATACATACAAAGCAGTACAGAGGGCATCAAATGCCATTGCAATAGGGCCTGTTCTTCAGGGCCTTAAAAAACCTGTTAATGATTTAAGCAGAGGCTGCCTTGTAGATGATATTGTTTATACTATCGCATTAACAGCAATTCAGGCTCAGGAAGACGGTTGAGAACACCGAAACTAGGGGTTTTTTTATTTGAACACCGAACACACTTAACTCACCGAATTTTTTTAAAATAAAGTTTTGTCTTCTGTTTTAAAGTTATATTGATTACACACATATAAATTTATTTTAAAAATTTTTATATTTTTTATTCTTCCCTCATCTATCAATTATAAAACTAATTAAAATCGTTGCCTATCAGTTATAGAGCCAGCCATTCGGTGAGTTAAGTGTATTCGGTGTTAAAAAAACGACAACAAATTAAAACTTATATAAGCTTGTTAATTGTTTATTAGAACACCGAACTCACATAGAACACCGAATTTATTTATAGATAAGTTTTGTCTTTTGTTTTTAAGTTATATTATTTATACAAATATTTCTTTTCAGAATTTTTTATATTTTTATT
>SDBV01001487.1_pt1 | contig 35412 bp, 59 predicted proteins | sample 2277081 | NCBI WGS metagenome assembly SDBV01 (sample SAMN10402039, study PRJNA504765) | marine sediment metagenome | isolation source: marine sediment core GS10_PC15, 223 cmbsf | place: Arctic Ocean: Southern Knipovich Ridge | collected 2010 | reverse complement strand
AAGCATATCAACCATCGGCCAGCCTCGTGACGCTTCAAGCCATCCCACCAACACATAGACTTCCGTTAGCAGCCGTTCGATCTTCGCATGCGGATCGTCGCCCTTGATGTGGCGGGTGGCTTCGAGGGATTTGAGCACAAGAGGTAACCCGCACAACACCTCACCGGATTGATGGCCGCATTCGTCGCAGAACAATATCGAACAGTTAGTAAAGTAACGCGGTGTGTCGGGTGCATCCGTCTTCCCACACACGTCGCACTTTCGGGAATCAGTCATCGTCGTTATCCTTTGTCGGGTAGTCGAACGCTTTACGTGCCTCAAGTACTGCCATCCACGACTCATGCCAATCGTCGCCATCGGCGGGACAGAACTGAGCATGAGCATCTATCGTTTCCACCAGCCTCCCGATCTTCGCATGCGGATCGCCCTTGATGCGGCGGGTGGCTTCCCACGACTTCCGCAAGCCGTTTTCTAAGGACGCCAAGCATTCGTCGTCTCCATCTGCATCGTCGAAAGGCTCCCTATCGGCTACGACCTCTTCGTGGGTCGCCCATCCCACAAGTGAATTAGATAATGAGCGGTCACAGGGTCCGACAACTTCGGCGTACTTGAGCATCGCCGCCCGTGATGCTTGAGCATGAACGTTCGTTCCCTGAGGCTTCAGCACAAAATACTTCATCTGTAGTCCAGGCTTGTCTTTAGTCATCCGTCATCTCCGTCGTGATGCTTCCCTGGTTGGCTCGCAAAATGTATAGCTCCATATTGTTAAGAGTGTGTTCGAGTAATTGGTCAAACCGAATCACAGTATCTTTCATTTCTTGCCGTTGCGTTTGCGATAAATTGGATTTGGTGTCAATCAACCTGATCCATTCATGTCGTTCCATCACGCCCATCGTCGTTCTCCTGTATCATTGCAAAGTCCTTCAAGTCCACATCACCGTCCCCGCTGTACCCGTCCGACGTTCGGGGTAGATCGTCCGCCGCCCTCCCGTACCACCTCACCAGGGCCGGTCTGCGGATCGTCGTGGATGATGCGGTATCGTGGGGTGCCGTAGTGGGCGTCGGCCATGCCGAGGGCTCCTTCGGCCTCGCCTCGCGGAATCCACATGAAGCCGACTAATGTGGCCCACACCCCACGCGGAGTCTGCCTCTGCACCGAAAACAGTTTCTTCTTGGCCATTACCCCATCTCCTCTTGCATCACAGCAAAGTCCCTCAGATCCACATCGCCGTCACCGTCGTAGTCCAAGCAACACGTCACCTGCACACCCGGTCCGCCCATGCATGCTCGGAAGGCGTCGATGCTGGAGTCCTCCCAGGTGTCGAGCCAAGGCGATAGAACGAGCATCAACAGTGCCTCTATTCTTGCCGTTTCCAATACTCGTGCCACGACTCATCCTCGTTCAATAGGTTGCTGCACACCAACTGATCTATCCGCCAGCCGCCCGCAGGACGACCGTCTGCATGGCATTTGAACTTCCGTTGAGGCAGGATGAGGACTTCGCCATCCCACCGCTCATAGGCAGCGCTGCACAATCCGGTGATGCCGTTCTTGTCGCCGTCCGATCGAAACCCGAGAGCAGCAACCAGAATGTTTTGGCCTGGACTGCAAGGGCGAACATACATCTTGGCACTCAGTCTGACGGCACCGAAGCCATAAGCCCATTCCTCCAACACATCTGGGGCACCGCTGTCCTTAAACTTAGTATCACACGTCCGGTTTTTCTCTGGCTTGGTCATTGTCGTTCTCCGTCCTCCCACGTGTCGAGCCAGAGGCCGAGCAGCAGCAGCAAGCATACAAGCTCAGTTCTGTTGCCCAGGAAGCACATGGCCAGCCCGCAGTGCCTTGGCAGCTTGCTCCAGCATGTACGCACATGCCGTCCTGTTGCCTCGAAATACACAGTAGTCCAGCTTCAGAATCTGCGAGCCGCCGCCAACGCTGACCCGCAAGATGCCTTGCTCGTCATCTGGACGGTGGACTACGTGCAGGTCACCCACATCCCATTCGTCGAGCACGGGCTCGTCCTCCTTGCCACCGGTTATTTCCGAGAGCCGGTCACGCTTCATGGATTCGGCACGGGTCTCAAGCGTACCGAAAAACTTCTTTGCCTCTAGCGACATATCGTCGTCACGGTGAGTGTCCATGTCGATTCTCCTTGTAAGTGTTTAGCGTCATCATCCGCCCGGCCACGAAGCCGAGCGGTACGTTGAGGATGAACCAGGCGAGGATGTAGGTCATGGCTGCTCCTGCGTATAAGCATTCACGGCAGCGACGATGTAGTCCAAGAGTTCGTCGTCTGGTTCCACGCAACCTTCGCGATCGTGCCAGCCGGCCACGATCACGCCATTGGCATCAAAGATTTCAGTGTATCGAGCCTTGTAACTCCACGTCCACGGTCGCGGGTGTTTCATTCCGTCGTCTCCTTCATCGCCTTCGCCTCCATCCGCCGTAAGGCCAAGTCTAGCGAGTCTTCTTCTGTCCCGAATCCCAATTCAGCCAAAGCAGCATCCAGGTCGGCGATGGCATGGGCTATTTCGTGCCCCGGTCCCCATTTGCGATGGTGCTTCATCCTTGCTGCGGCCCATTGCAGGCGTACTATGGCAGGGGCCGCAACCATTTGCCGTCGACGGGATATGTCTTTGATGGAGTGTGTTGTAAAATAACTCATTCCTTCCTCGCCTTCCACGCCGCTACGATGGCCTTGCAGATGGCACGGGAGAGGTCGGCGTCTAAGCCGGCCAGGGCGTTGACGCAGGCGATGGCACGGTCACGATCCGCAGGCTCATCAAAGGCAGCCTCCTCCGCAACCATAAAGTCGCGTGAATCGACAATCCATCCGTCGTCATTCACTCTCCACGGTGTCGGGCTGTGGTTCATTCGTCTCATCTCCGTTTCGGTACACATTCCTCTTGAAGGTGCATTGCCCGGGAAAGGCGCCCGCGTCATTGGGTTCAGGGTAAACGGTGGGTACAAACCTGTGGGTAGAGTATGTCTTGAAAAAAGGCGCACACCGGGCAGGGGATAGGACCCGCGGAACCCCTGTTTGTCCCGATGCACGCACAAACAAATCGAAGAACGGCGCACGCCCGGCACGGTGAAAGGAGGAAAAGGCCGTGTCAAGCCCGGACGTGCGCAGAAAAAAAGCGGCCCGCTTTTTTGTAGTGGTGCTACGTCCGGCGGGGCCGCCTTGAATACGCAATTAGATTTTGAACGTAGCACCATAATCATATTCTTACCCGCACAATCCTGCATGTCAAGGGGTCTCTTCAAGAGTTTTAGGGTAATCTTGCGGGATGGGTTCACCGCTCAGCAATGGGGCCACGATTTTCGTCCATCCTTCGTGAGCTTTCCCGCCGTATCCGAAATCAGCAGACCCGGCACACCAGTGCAAGGCGTCCTTCAGTAGCTTGATAAGTTCGTCTTTTTCGTCCATCACTTTAACTCCTATCAAGGGGTCTTCTCGAGTTTTTTCCACGCCGCTACGATGGCCTCGCACAAGCCATGAGCCAGCTCGGCTTCATCCCCAAACGGACCATGCGCAATATCGTGATGGCGTCCCTCGTCGTGAGTTATAAACCAGCCGGCACTCGAAAGCTCCATAGTGAAGTTGCGGCTACCGAAAAATTTACGAGCGCACTCCAACGCCAGCTTGACGTTCGTGGACGGGGAAAAGTATTCCCATATCCACGACGGGACTCCCTCGGTATCGACGGACCACCAAGTCAATTCATTCTCCACCTTTGACTCGCGCCCCAGCGCCTCCGCCACCTTCAGATTGAGTTCGTTATCGGCCATCTGCTACGCCTCCCCATCCGGCGTGATGCCAATGGACTCCAGCACGGCGAGGATCTGGTCCGCGAGTGTGGGCTCGGGAACGGGCTTGGGTGGATCAGTCTCCCCCCTGCAAAGCAGTCCGATCTCCTGGAGACAGGGTTTGCACCAAAGGGCTTCGCCGCCGTCAGTCCGATATTCAGCCGAGTAGCCCAAGACGTGGTGGACCTTCCACATCAAATCGCCGCTGGCATAGACTGTCCCGCATTTGTCACACGTGTACGTTGTCGTTACACCCATTTTGGTTCTCCTTGGCTTGGCGCTGTTGCTCTTCGTATTTGTGAGTGAGCCGGTCTTGGCATGCAGGGCAGCTATCGTATCGCCACCAGCGTGACCAATAAACGTGTTTGCACGTAGGGCATTCGAAGAGTGCCATCACTCCAACTCCTTTTCCAGGGAAGTTATCCGCTCTTGCAGATCCGCGACGTGGGCATCCGAACGAGCTACGAGGTTCCGATTCGGGTCAGGCTTCTCGCGTTCCTCGGCTAGGACCAGCAGCGCGTGCGCGAGGTCTTCCCGTCGGCAATTCAACGCCTGTAGATTGTTCCGCCTACGGGTCGCATCGCACTGGTCCGTTCCAGCTTGATTTGATCCTCGGGGCTCAAAGAGCCCGGTCCAGCCCTGCTCGATGCTATGCCTGATTACCTCGATCGCCTTGTCATGTCCGAGCTTCTCCAGTTTCGTGAGTTGCGCCTTGATTGTGGACGCCTTTAATTCATGCCTGATCTCCTGGCGATGCTGTTCCCATTCGAGCCAAGTGCGTTTGAATTCGTTTGTATTGAGTGCGGACGGGAATACCGACACGCCCTTCTTCTTTGTACTCAAAGAAGAAATACCCGAAGGAGAAGATGAAGATGAAGATGAAGGGGTTCCCTTTTGCTTGGGGTCCTGCTTGCCTTTTGCTTGCCCGCCAGACCGGCCAAATCGCACCCTACGACGTCGTAAACGCTCATCACGCACCATTCTCGCGGAAAACATAACACCAGTTCGGGAAGCCGTATGTAGCACTAGGTTTTCCAATAATTCGACGATCGTTTTCCGTTTGACGTGGCAAATGTTTGCCAACTCGCCGATTGTCCAAGGTCGCCCATTGGTCGCTAACACGCCTCGCCGCTCACTTTCAAACGCCAAGCAGAGGATATCTATCAAGGCTCCACGTGCCGCTGCCGATACACGCCGCAGCGCCGGGTCTTTGAGCCAGTCCCCGGGATAAAACTGGAAACTAGGCCGTTTTTGCGACGGCATTCCATTCGCCTAAAGCCGTCAACCGGTGCCCGAGAGGATGCGAGTCCAGGCACGGGCGATCCGGTTGACGGGTTATTTGATAGAAACCTGAACTCGCATGCTTGAATCATACCCGATCACCGCAGCGTGTCAAGATCCTTGATTGCCGCGAGTCGCCCCACGTGGCGGGGGTACGCCCAGTAGATTGTTTCAGCCGGCGTCATGTGCGCTGCTTCCGTTTGATCGGTGTCGGCTTTGGTTCCCGTGGATCGTGCAGATACTTTAGCAATCGCTGGGTTTGCCATTGTTGTTCAGCGGCCCCGGCATCCCTGGCAGCATCCCTGGCAGCAGCCCAGGCAACGGCCCAGGCAGCGGCCCCGGCAGCAGCCCAGGCAGCGGCCCTGGCAGCATCCCTGGCAGCATCCCTGGCAGCATCCCCGGCAGCAGCTAATTGCTTTGCTGTTATTTCCCCGACAGCAAACCGACGTGCGGCCCGTATCATCGCGGCGACACTTCTGCGATCCGTCAACAAATGTGAGACATGGGCGGCACAATCGCAAGCAAATAATCGCGCACGCCGTTCGTCCCATTGCGTACGTCGTACTAATCGTGCCTCAGTGACAACGAGTTTATCATCACACGTTACAGGATCGCCTTTATATGCGACTACCCATACGACAGGCCCGAGCCATGCTACTAAGTCTGCGCTCCGGCAGATGTGATAACCGCGGCGGCATGGCACCAGCGGTTCGGTGATTCGCGGCATCCATTTCCCGGGACGTTTCCCGCGCGGTAGGTGCCATTTGGCCTTGCCGCCGTTGCATGATGATCCGTCCGTGTTCAACACTTTGTAGTAGATTGTTTCAGTGCCCATTCGTTTGCCTTATCTCGCCACGGCCCCGGCGGGAATCGAACCCGCCCGGCGGCATCGAGGCGTGGTGTCTATCCGCCTGTTCCAAAGGGGCCTTCGGCGGGGTTGAACCGGATAAGTTGCGTGGAACAGCCTCATCGCCCCCGCCAGGCGGCGACGTAGCCGCCACCGGCGATGCCGAGCGCGGCTTTGATTGCACACTTAACACACTGTTCGATCGACCGCAGATTCTTGATGCCCCCCGCCGTGCCGTTGACGTAATAGCCCGGACCATTCAGGGTGTCCGGGTACACGTGAACGATGAAACGCCCTCCGATTATGGACCAGTGCACATTCCGTCCTGGGTGACATCTCGCTTCTAAGGTTGCTTCAGTACACAAACACAGGAATGTGCGGAACGTCATCGGCGTTTCCCCGGGCGGCTACGTCGCCGCCAATACCTGTACGGCGTGTGGTATCCAGGGCAACGATCGCCCTTGATCTCGTTCCTGACGCCAGATCCGTCGCCCTTGATTCACTACGGCCCTCCACACGCGATCCGGGAAATCCGGAAAATCCGCACGCAACTCTGCAATGGGCGTGACTCCTTCCGCATAGCCGCCCGCCCAGTCCTTAATCTGCCTGTCGAGTAGCGCTTGTCCGCACAGGATTCCAAAGAGGCGATCCGCATCGCGCGGGAGGCAAGCGACGATATCCGCCCCCTCGCCATCGATCTCGGCAAAGCACTTGTCGGCTGAGGCCCCCCAATCGCGGCGAGCAATTTTCGCCGCCATGCAGTCGCGGAACGGATTAAATTCGGGGCTAAGCCGCTCGTATGCTGCCAAGTACAATCCGATTGACTTCCGCATTTTGCCTGATATTTTTGCCATTAGATGAACTCCGAACCAGGCTACGTCGCCGCCTTGTTTCGTTCCGGCTCCGTGGTTGTAGGTTGGTCCCTGGGCTCCCGAACATAGATGTCCACCGCGCCGTGAAGACCACGATAGAGCAGCATGCAGTCGTCGTCGCGTGGTCGCCCCAGTTTGTCGTGCAACCAGTCCCACGCGTCCTCTTCTCGTTCGCCAATTTCGTTGGCCATATCCAGGAGCAGGTCTTTGAGGATGTTCAACTGCCGCTCGCGGAGGCATATGCCGCGTTTCATCCTATCGTTGTCGCCGGGTTCCAGTTTGATCGTCCGTTCCAGTTTGAAATCAGGTGGAATGTGTCTCATTTTGATGGCTCCGTGCTGGACGACTTGCCGTTCTCAAATAACCCATCGTCATCTGCTGTCTTCTTCGCAGCGGCCTTGGCCTTTTGTTTGGCATTGGTTTCGATGCATGTCCGCAGGTAGCCGGACAGCTCCATGAGTTTGGTGATACCGGCGCCTGCGACTTCGTCGCCCGCCATGTTCGCCTGGCCGAATGACCGGGCGACATGCTTGTCGGATAGCTGGCCCATCTGGCTCTTGATTGCGTTGCGGGCAAGGCGCAGGGTGGGATCCTCGGGCGGCCCCGCATCCGGCGGCGGAACGTACTCGTCAAGCGGAGTCGCTTCGGGCGGGTGCAGCCGTGTGCTGTTGCCGGCGTTCATGTCCGCCTCCGCGCGGGCGATTTTCTCGGGTTCGAGGCCGGGCATGAACGCTACGTTGTCGTGGGGCGGCGGCGGTTTCTTCGCTGCTTCGGCCTTTGCTTCCAGCCGTTCGCGTGACGTGGCGCCGGCGGATGCAGACGCCGTGGGTTTGCCGATGTCGCCCTTGGACGGATAAAGCGACTCGGCCGATTCCGCGCCTTCATCCAGTGCCCGCAAGTCGCCCTTGATGGTCACCAGATTGTCGACGGTGAGCCCAGCCACGGCTTCACGGACGAACTTGGTCAGCACCCGTTCTTCGGATACCGCATGCTTCGCCAGCGCCGTCATAGTAATACTACGCGCCGCCTCCAGGCCGTTTTTGCTGATGTATACCTCGATGCGTTTTCGCACTCCCGCCTTCGCGCACTCCAGGGCCCGGTCAACGAGCCATTTGGGCAATGCCTTGAGGATGACGTTGCGGTCGCACTTGCTTTGTCCAATCTGGAAACGGATGTCGTTCTTGCGCTCCGCGTCAAATTTGCCGTAAACCATCCACTTTTTGGACTGCCGGAACTGGCGCATCTTCGTTGAACCCTTTTCCAGGTCGATAAAGGCCGATGAGAATATCCAGCAGTCGGGTAAATCTTGGACGGGTTCCATCGTCACCGCGCAGTTGCCCCAATTGCGTTGGAGCATGTCGGCCAGATAGGTCGAGGGGCCCTCGATCTTGTCCCTGCCGGCGCCCCAGCCATAATAGGCCGACTCTCCTAGTAGCTCTGCTTCGATGAGCACGTCCTTTTCCACCTGCGCCAAGTCTCGCGGCCTCTGGACGGTAATGGCGGTCGCATACCGCCCATCCGTCATGCGCTGCAACGTGCCACCGTCCTCGAGGATGGCCCCTTCGTCGTGCGCCTGCGGCACCAATGCGGACACCGATACCGGCTCTGCAAATGCGTCACTCATGTCAGTTGTCTCCTCGCCTTTGTTACTCTCAAGGTGCGAACCGTTGTGGGTTCCACGGTGAAACCCTTACGCTCGGTTGCCTTATAGGTAATCATTCGCCCATCCGGCAGCAGGCCGGCTTCGTTGTCCCCCAGCAGTTGTATCAGCCGGGGCTTGAGGTACTTATCGTGGTAGTCGGTCGTGATTTTCTTTTCCGCGGCGGCCGTGTCGTACTGCTCGAGAATCGCCGCCGCCTCGTTGCCCAACTCGATGACAGAGTCCGGCTCGCGGCGCAGCGCCTTGAGGACTTCGACGGATGCGACAACGTCAGGACAGGGCACGTCGGCTTCGACGTGGTCGCGCCAGAACCGGCCAGTTTCCTCCAAGATCCAGCCTACGAGGGTCTCGGACCGCTGGACGACGAACATGCACAAGCCACGGCCACCCAGCAGGGCGGGGACATGGCACTGGAGGGCCCCGGTGACGGCCAGATGATGCTGGCATTGCACCATTACCGTTTCCGGCACTTCGTCGGTCCCTTCGTCACCCCAGTAGCCGATCACCGGGCCCGTGATGCCCGACATCTTCGCTTCGACGGGCTCGGGTATGGCAGTCAACCCATCCAGGTTCGAGGCGATGACGGCGCCCTCCTTGGCGACTCGCCGCTGATTCCTCGTTATTTTGCCCAGCCCGCCATCACCTTCAGCCCAATCGAGAATACCTTTTTCGAGATGATGCCCAATGGACATCGCCATCGTGCTCTTGATGTCTATGTCGTGCAGCTTTGAGAGCCGCACATCCTCGGCCGACATGTAAGGGTTGACCCCCAGGATGGCCGCCGTGTCGCTGCTGCCAACGTGGCTGCGCCGTTGCAGTCGCTGCTTGTCGGTTATGGGCACGTTGCGCTCTCAGATGCTGTCTGGCAGCATCGCTTTCACCGCTGTGATGGCCGCTGCTGTCTGGTTTAAGGTCCCGACAATGTCCTTGTGGGTAGCATTTCTGCTGAAACGCTGGGTCGAAGTTCGTCATAGAGTCGGGCGATTGCGTTCTCTTGTGACGGGTCCGCCCACAGCCTGATGTCGTTGAACTCGCCGCGAACGATGTTGTGATTCGCGTTGGCCACCTGAACCATCCTGGCCGCAAAACTGTCGATCGATTCTCCTGCATTGGCTTCGATTTCTATCATGTCGTTCTCCTGTTTGGCGTTAAGGGCATAGGGTTGCTGGTTCCACGTCCAGATCCTGCGCCAATCGCGCAAGAGCATCATGGACCGCCGCGTTGATGTCATCTATCCGCTCCCGGCAATGCGGGAGGCACAACCACGAACCCTTGACATCCACCACGCCCACGTTGTCGCACAAGGGCACGCCGCACATGAATCGCTCTACGGTCTTTGAATCCATTTCGTCCTCCTCTACTTGATCGCTTCTTACACGTCGTATTCGTCGGGGAGTTTCCCGTTCTTGAGCGTATACTCAATGGTTGCGCATGCTTCGACCGTTGTGTGAAAGCGAACCACGTCCGCGAACAAGTTGCCCTCTAATGAATATATTTCGATCTCGTCATCCAAGATGAGGCTGGGACCAACCGCGGATATCCGTCGATTTACTGCTGTGACCTGTAGGTGCTGGCATTCGGGAAGGGTTTTATGCGGTGCCAGATCCACCTTGAAGCCTGCGTTCCGTAGCTTGGAAGCCAGGTCATCCAGATCACAATTCACGTCCCTTGAATCCATCTCATCGTTCTCCACAGCCCCAAACGCAAGCGGCGCAGAGCCGGAGCCCTACGCCGCTTGCTGGAGGGGAAAGAAGCCTCTACAACGAGCGTGGCTGTGTCGCCTTGTCCGATAATGACGAGCGGCGGTTTCATGTCGGTTTCGCCTCCAACGCCACGACCTTTTTCAGTAGGTTTATCATGGGCGTCGGGGCCCCGTTGGTGGTCCACGAAACGTAGGGCGAGCACTTCTCGGCTTCGACGGTGCCGTCGCACGAAACCCCTCGCACGTGATATAGAGGGCATCGGGCGCATTCGGGGTCGCCGCTCTGAAAATGTACGCACAGCGCACACGAATCGCCGTCGATTTCCAGGCAGCCGTGGTCGCCAGGGTCATAGACTGAGCCGTATTTGTCGCTTACACCGTGGCGCTTCAGGTTCGCTGGCGTCAGCCCGGTCCATTTCGTCAGCGAATGGGATAGGGCGTCAGCCTCGGTAACCTCAGACGCTTCCACCGGGTAGAATTCAGCTTTCCAGGTTGCTAGGCTCATTTCAGTTTCGCCTCCCCGGCCTCAGCCCGCACACGCCGGGCCAGTTCGTTAATCGCGTACCTAGCCACCGATGGATTGCCTGGCACGTATCCCATCCGAACCGCTAGCGGGCGCAGAGTCTCAAGATCGGCTACCGAGAGCCGGTCAACGGTGATTTTAATCATTTCCATGTCATCCATAACTTGAATATACTCCATGTTTGGCCGGTTGTCAAGTCATTTAGAAATGATTCGCGATTGAACCGATAGCGACAATCGCCTGGCGGATCGCCCCGCGGATCGCCCCGCGCCCGTCAAGTGACACAGGCGTACGTCAGGGGCGATCTAAGGGTTTGGGGCGTGCAGTCAGACATGGACGGCGTTATCGTCCAGCACGGGCGACGGGGACGCGGGGAACCGCCCGTCAGAGCCATCATCCCGCCAGAATCAGTTTGCTCGTCTTGTGGATCGTCCCGAGGGTGAAGCGCTTGCCGGCCGTGTAGGTGATCGTGATTTTCGGCCAGTCGGTGTCATCCTTGTTGTCAAACACCAGGTCGAACTCGTAATTCGTTCGCGTGTCCGGGAACACAACTGACGGGCTTTCGTCCGTGAACTTCATACGCAACAGCAGATCGTCTTCCCAGTCGTCTATCGCCGCCACACACATATCCACGAGTTCGGCGTCAGTGTGCTGCCATGGTCCCGTAGCCGTAGGTGCGTCGATCTGATAAAGGTCTACGTTTAGGATGTCGCCGCCCGCGTTGAGCCAGTTGTTGCCCACGACAGCAGACATTTCGTTCCAGTCGCATTCAGCCGGATCATACTCGGCAGCTTGGCTGGGGTCGGGGAGAGCAGCTTGACATTGCGGGTCAACCTGATCGACGGTAACCCCCAGCGATTTATCCCCGGCGAACGTTACGAGGTTACACTCCATGTCCAAAATCACCGCCGTAATGTCACTGCTCGATCCGGGGAACCCATCCAGGTCAAAATGCAGCACAGGGCGGCGCCAATCATTCCACGCCGATGCTCCCTTGTTCATCTTCCGCAACAAACGGATGACGTTGTTGCCGTTAATGTCGTGCTTGCCGGCATTCCCCCACATATTGTTGCAGAGGATGTCGGTGGCAGTAGTGCTCCACGTCGCCATCAGGTAGCGTTCAACCTCCTGATAGCGATGTCGCAGAAGCCCTCATCCAACTCGATGCCAATGGCGTTCATCCCGGCGAGCTTCGCGGCCACGAGCGTCGTGCCCGTCCCGCACATCGGGTCCAACACCGTGTCGCCCGGATCGGCTATCCAGGACAGGATGTCAGACGTGGCGTCCAGGGGCGTCACGTCCGGGTGAAGGCCGTCAGGCAGAGTCACGGTGGACAGGGCATCAACCGGCGGATCCCGTTCGATGGTTGGACTCCCGCGTTTCGCCCATACCGTCCGGCCCCAGTTGCCCGTGGTGCGCGTCGCGTAGTTGCGCGGTGTCACGTCCGCCACGTTGTCCATCCAACGCGGCTCCCACAACCACACCAACGATGCGTCGGTACCCATGCGGGCGGCGCACGCCGCAAATACGTCGCTGAGCCATCGCAGGTACGCCGTTGGTGTGAGGTTGTCGGGATAGTCGCCGTACCACATGCCCCAGTTGAACGGCGGATCGACGAACGTGGCGTCCACCTGGCCCAGTGTCCAGAGCACGTCCATACAGTCGCCGTGGTGTAGCTGGATTCCGCTGTTGTCGTAGACGAGTGCCATTAGTTTATTGTGTACTCGATGGAGCCGATGAATTCTGTGGGCGATGACGCTACCGACGTCACAACGGCATAGAGGTACTTGTCCGCCGCAACCGCACCACTGCTATCGAATGTCTGAGTTGTTGCCTGTGATGTCGTTGCAACCAAGTCACTCGTCAGAATGTCGGTGCCCGCCGAAAACGCCGAACCGACGGCACGATGTTCGATGTTGAATGTTACGGTCCCCGTATCCGTTTCGCCCTTCGCGTCTACCGCTGTAACCGCATGGGGAACGACGCCGATGAACACTGCATCACCAGCTATCGGGGCCTCAATATAGAACCCCTTGACCTCGGTTGTGTACGGCACCTCCAGTTCCGTCTTGCCGATGTTCGTTATCGTGTTGTTGTCGGCGTCGATGGTTTTGTTGGTAAGTGTTTGAGTATTCGTTGTGCCGACATTGGCGCCGGTAGCGCCATGCGCCGTAGTCGATGAATCGTGGGCTGCAATGTCCACACCGTCAACGTCGCCGGTCAGATCTATATCACCGAAGACCTGCAATGGGGACATAAAAATGGACCCGTCCCCTTTTGCGGCCAAGGATAGATCAACATCCGTATCATCACCCACTGCCCTTATGATAGGACCACTGCCAGTTGCTTGGTTCTCGATTTCGATGTGATTGACAGCGGCTCCGTCTTCAACAAACGTCAGCAGCTCCCGTGGGCCGTCGACGATTGCGTCGGTCTCGACCTGTTGTACGGCTATCGTATGCGCGCCTGCATCCCAATCGGCCGTCAGCGGCTTAGTGCCGTCTTGCCGCAAGAACACGTGGCTCAGCACGTCCGACGTAGTCGGTAGCGTGAAGTGGGAAGATGTGTTGCCCTCTGAATACAAAGCCACGGTGGCATTGCTGCCCTGGCCCCCGACATTCGCATACCATTTGACGACAATCCGGTCAGTGTCGTCAATGGTAATATCCCCGGCCACTGTAGCATGTAGGGTAAAATCGCTCTTTGAGGTTACAAGCCCCGAAACCTCCGTTGTAGCTATGAGCGTCTCCGACCCGCCCGACGTCCGCGTATAGATTTCGGCATACAGAATGACCGGCTTGGTGCCCCCCGTTTTCTCGGCGTGGACATGCACGCCGTGGATACCTGCACGCAAGGACTTGATGCCTGGCACGCCAGCAATGGTAGCGAAGTTCACCAACGCCTGATCGTCGCCCGTGCCCAATGGGCCAGTTGACAGCGTAGACTCACTGCCCCCCAAATCCGCGTCCGTCATGTCGTAGTAGATACCACCGATGTCCGATGCGGTGTTACCAAAAAAGTAGTCAACATCAACACCGATGTTCGTGTCAACGTATTCCTTGGTAGCCAGGTCTGGAGAAAGTACCGGGTCTATGCCACCCACGGTGCCGGTGAACGGCCGTGTCCCATCTACTAGGGTAAATATCTCGTGACGTGGAGTATCGTCAACGCGAGTGTACCCCTTGCCGGCGAATGAATTGTCGTCAACCTCGGTTCGCGGCATCAATCAGCCCCACCTCTACGGCCCACACCATGTTGCCTGGATCCGGGTTCGTCCACTCCAACACGATCACGTCGTCGCCGCCAAACTCCCACCGGTCCAGTTCATCATCGGATACACGAAAGTGAAGCGGTTTCGTCGAGCCCACACCCTTGATCGTGAACAGCGTATGATCAAACAGTCCGCTGAGCTTGCTGTTATCGAGCTTGATGACACAGTCGGCTGTGCCCGAACCGCCGGTGAACGTACCGCGAATCACCGCCAGGTTGTATCGTTCGGTGCCGGGCAACGAGAAGCGGGCAACGGAACCCACGTCCGTCACGTCGCCCATGTTGCCGATGCCACTTGCGGCCTGCGGTTGCATGTCGCCGGGAGTGTGTGCCATGTTATGCCAAGTTCCTTAGGTCGTTCCGTCTCGTTTGCGACCGTAACTCCGATAATCAACGATCAAAACAACAACGAAAGCAATGCCATCAACATAACAAGCCCACTACCAATCAGGAGGACCTTAAGTTCTGCTTGCATTATGCCAGGTTCCTCAGATCGATCCGTGTGGTGACCGTGTGCAGCTCCTGGATCTCCTTGAACGTCGAGTCAGGGAAGAGCCACAAAGTCGTGATCGCTTTGACGTCCCCGGTTTGCGTCAGGTCCAACGTCCCGCCGCGGAGCCGAGCCAGCGTGATCGTACCGCTGGAATTATAGATGACGTTCGCACCCATGTGTTGCTCCAGCGTGACGATCGACGTCGTGCCTTGCTTGGTCAATTCGCCAGCGTGAGCATGTGCCGTTGTGATTGTGTTGCCGGCCCACAGCTTGCCGCCGTCCTGAAATAGCGAAGTCAGGGTACCCGCCGAGGCTGCAATTGTGACACGGGAATCGTTCAGCCGATCGGTGAAGTATCCGACGTTCAGATCCGCGATGGCGCCCGTGGTCCCGTCGATGGTCACCTTACCGCGCAGGATTGCAATGCTGGTTATCGTGTCGCCACCGAGGTTGACGACGGTTTGCGGTGTTGCCGCGATGATCCGGACATCGTCCGTGGTGATGTCGTTCTCAAACCAGAATTCGCCGGCCCCCATGAACAGCACTTTGTCGGCCGCGATCTTCAGGGGGTTACCACTTGATCCTATGTTGCCCGCGTAGCCCCGGTGGACTACCAACGAATCCAGGTCCACGGCACCGGACTGATCCATCCCGGCGTCCATGCTTCGGGTTGCCACCGATGGAACTATGGCATCGTCATTGCTGACGGGAACGCCGCCGTTCCAGTTGCCCGCCGTTTGGAAGTTGCCGTCTACGGAACCTGTCCATATTTTCGTTGCCATTGTGTATCTCCTACGGCGTGTCGCCGCCGGTAAAGTCGTGAGTCGTTACGATTGTCACCAAGTCATCCGACTTGAACAACGTGGCGATCGGGTCTGGCGCTTTGTAGAGTGCGGAAATTGTAACCTCTCTAGTTGCCTGTGTGAGATCGGCGACGCCACCCAACAGATAGTAAGCCGTGATGGTCTTGGTCGAATCATACTGAAACCGTCCGCCTGATTGGAACATTTGAATGAGTCCCGCACCCGTTGTTCCAGTAAGAGCAATGGAGCCGCCATAGATATGGACAGCGGGCGGCACGAACGCCCCGGTGTATTGGCCGCCGTACACGATCAAGACAGTGACCGGTTCGGCAGCCGCAACTACTGTCACGTCAAAGGTCGGATTCGTCAGATAGCCAACAAACAATTGACCGACGTCAACATCGCCAGCAATCGTGACATGCCCGCGCGTTGCATTCAAGTTGGTAATGCCTACTGGGTCCCATGGCGTGGTGCCATCGGTCCCAGTGATAGTTGCCGCCGCGTTGTTGTTCGCGGAATTGATGATGACCTGATTCGTTACCGAGACCGGGAACTTCTTATAGAACAACTGCCCTTCGCCCTGATGAACCAGCTTGGTTGCATTCGTGTATAGAGGATTCGCCGAATCTCCAATATCAAAACCATGCCCGCGACCGATCCAGATCAGGTTGAATAGGAAGTCGGCCCCACCCGTGAGCGTCACGTCGCCCCAACTCCCATTCGTCATTGTTTCAGTAGTTTCCAGCAGGTCGCCGTCCACACCGTGAAGCAGTGCCGTGACGTCCATCGTGTCGCCATCTCGTACGGCGGTTACGTGCGTGTGTGCGACCGTGCCAGTCCCGTAGACCGAGCCCTCGCCAGCCCCGCCGGTAATCGCTGCAACCAGATTGTCGATGGAAGCCGAAGCCGAACCCCCAATAAGAACATCGTCCGCCGATCCCAGCGCAGCGACCCACGTGTAAGTGATCGCCGCACCACCAAGGCCGATGGTTACCGTTTTGGTTGCAATGGCATTCGCTGCTAGCGTGAGCGTGCCCGTGGACTTGACACCCGCGAACGCATCCATATTCGAGCCCATCGCCCGAATGGCAGTCTCGGGAAACAGCAGATCGTCAGCAGTCACCGGCAATCCATTGCTGTAATTGCCCGCAGCACTCGCGTCATCGCTATTCGTACCGAGCCAAGAAGTCGTTGCCATTATCCAATCCTTGCCGTTGAAGTACCAGTCGTCGTAGTCACGGAGCCGCTGAGCACGATGGTTGCCGCCTGCCAATGCGGGCGTGGCGAGCAGTAGTGCTGCGATGGCGAGCCAGTGTGTCTTTCGCATGTGCTCATGTCCTTGTGTTGTGTGGCCATATTAAAGTATACCACGTCGTATCAATTCTGACATATCCCACGCCCACGAATCCAACCACCGCTCGCTTTCACCGGTGCGTCCTGCAATCTGCTTATCCCATAACACCACTCCAGGATAGAAGCTTCTCAGAAAATCTTTGAATTCGCTCCAGTTCCCAAAGGATACGTGGTCCATTGATGGCGTGGTATCACGGTTGAGTACAATCACCTTGATCGTACCCATCTGATTTGCCACGGTAAGCAACGGCGCCTTAAGCCGGTCGAATGGTACATCGCCCTCGCCCCACCAGCGACCATTCGTCACCTCATTTAGTGGGGGACGCCCAGGACCAAAGAGGGGTTCCCATGACAGATTGCCCCCCAGCAAATCTGCTGCCTGCATGTGCACATAACGTATGTCATAAAAGGCAGATACGTCATTGTGGGCCTTTCGCCATTCATCGCGATCGGCGTCATACCTATCACGCGCTTCTTCGACAGTGTATCCGTCTCCATCTCTGCTGGGCTGGTAGGCCCATCTTACCTCATTGAGGATCGTGTAGAATATAACGCCTGGATACTGATTGCGGGCATCGCCGAATTGCGATCCCTTAAAGGCGTGCCCGAGCCCGGCTTGGAATGAATCAGGGAATTTACTCATCACCCCTCTGGGTTCTCATACCTTGGTCCCTCAGCCGCCCACATTCGCGCATCGACATTGATATCCATCCATTCCGCAGGATTAGCGGGATTGTCAGTACCCCGACTGATAAGCAGGACGCCGTTCGTTTTGTACCTCGGGACTACAAGCTGTTGCTCTGTTTCTTCAGTGTCAACCTCGGTTGCAATACGTCTCGTTGAAGTGGAATACTGATAACTTATTCCATCGTGAGTTCCGGTGTCAAACCTGGTTTTCTGGAGAACGTAAGGCTTCCATACGGCGAATTCGTGCTCCGCGTCTCCCTGTTCGGGAAACACCGGATCGAACTTGACGAGCAGGGTATCACTCAGAATTTCCTGGAGCGTGACCTGACGCACCGGCAGTATCATGTCGCCCGTGGGATGCCATGTGCGCCCCGCGACATTCAGATCCATCCACTTGAATTTGTCTGCCAGGCCCAACGGGTCGGGATCAATGGGGGTCACATAGTGAAACTCACCCGATTTCCATTCCGGGCGGATCTCCTCGTTGTCGCTAGGTGCACGACGTAGGGCGCTGCCTTTGGCTACGAATACCGACAGATCTTCAGGGCCTTCGTCTTCCAGCAATGGCGACAATGCCCCGAAAAACCCGTCCACGCCGGAAGCGCTTATATACCGCACGCGACGAATGGAGGCTCCAACCTCATGCGGCGACATCCACCTCCGTCCGCCAGCATTGGCGTCTTCCCATTCCGGTTCATCCTCTTCAAGCCCCACCTTCGCGGGATCGCGCTTGGCAATCATCAGGTAATCGTCAACGAAATACGTCGGCAGTATCTCCTCTTCAGTTTCCTTGTCGTCATCGTTGGTGTCGGTGACGGTGCGTTTGGTACCGCCATCATATTCGTAGAGGAGTCCGTTACGAGTTTCACCAGCGAAGGGCGTCTTGCGGAGTTCCCACGGCAGACTGACGTCAAACTCGTCTTCGGTGTCGTCGTTCAACGTGGGATCGAATTTAACGCGCAGCTTATCGCCGGTGGAAGGCACGCCCCCCGTTATGATGGCGCGCCGGGCATCCTTCGGCACTATCGGCCTAATCGGCACACGCACAATCTGCCGAGCCGGCGCAACCCCCCGCGTGATCGTCTTCAGCGCCTTGATCTGATTGTTCATCTTGTCGAAGTCGATCGGTAGACGTTCCCCGTGCTGCAATTCCTGCAACTCCGGGATCGACCGATCAAATACACTGTCAAAGGCCATTAGATTCCGAGCCTCCGGAAGTCGATCTCGGGGAGAACCTTAACCTGCTTGAGCCCTACGCCCTTCACAAGGTCCGTAGGTATCTCGCCTGTTTCCGGATCGATAAATGCGACGTACGGATCCCACGTTCCAAAGCCCGAAGTGAGGTCGTCGATGTTCGCTACGCTGCGTTGGAATTCATATTCCACGTCGAACGTCTTCCCGCCATCCCGCGAGTTGCCCGCCAATCGCGTACACATCCAGAAGCGCGGCGGATCGTCGAATACCCGGGTAGCGTTGACACGGCCCACGAACCCCTGCGACTTGCCCCGCGGGTTACGCGGCTCGCGGCGCGTGAAGTTGACCGTGCTCATCGCCACACGATATGCAACCTTGGCAGGAGCAATGACGGTCTTCTCATCGTCCGTGCCGGAGTCGTAAGTATGCCTCACGGTGATCTGGTTGCCGCCCACGTCCCGTTCCGTCTCCACCTCCTGCACGGTCGATCCCACCGACAGCGTTGAATCGGCCGGGGCGTACTCATTACCTTCGGCGTCGACGTCCGGTGCAATCAAGTGTGACTGCCGATAAACAGCAGTCACGCGGACCATGTCGGGCTCGATCGCTTCAGCGGAACGCGAATCGCATTCATGTAGCGGTATCGTCGGATGACGATCGAAACGCCGCGGAATGCCGGGCGTGTTCAAGGCGGTCAGGAGTTTCTTGCTTGCGTCCCCGGTCAGTTCGCTAACGATGAACGTACGCGTATGCTCATAGCCCTCCTTGGTTTGCGTGAGCGAGGTACCTTCGAGATGGTCACTTACTACAGCCATGTTACGTCACTAGGGCAAGTTGCTTCTTCACTCGGTCAAGGGCAAGTTGCTGTCGTGCAATTTCTATCAGTTTTGTAATCTGAGAATCGTGCACCTCTTGCCGTCGTCCAGCTCGCACGCCCCCTAATGCGGTTCGGCCGACGTCAATTTCTCGCGCACGCCCGAGGCCGCCGAACTTCGCTTCGGCCATTTGGAGGCGATTGATAAGCTGTGCCACAGCACGATTGAACGTGTCCATCCCGCCAACAACTGCACCGGACTTGAATACTTCAAGCAGTTCGTTCAGATTAGCTTGGAAGCTCTCCATGGGCGTACGCAAGCCCTCGAACAAGGTCATCCTCTTGCGCAACAAATCCGCTTGCCGCGATGCGGCGGCATTGGCTACGTCGGTGGACTTCGCAAGTTCCATCTGCCGCTTGCCCAGTTCTTGCAACGATTGGATAGCCTGGTCGTAGGCTTCGGTAGGAATAATGAATTCGCTCTCTCGCAGTCCGGCGTTCGCGTCCTCAAACGCTTCCGTCATTCGCCTTACGGCTATTTCGGTTTCTGAGGCACCCAGGTTTTCGAGGTTTTCTTGCACCTTTGCTGTCTTGGTAAGGAAATCACCCAGCGTCTTGGTGTTGGCAGATTCGATGGCCGCATTGAATTTGTTGGTACTGTCGGCGGCATCCTTGGCGGCATCTGCCACTTCACGTTCTTTGTCCTCCAGCTCCGCAGCCCGCTTGGCAACCCGAGCCATGATCCTCTCGTTTGCAGCCAATCGCTCGTTGTATTCGGCAAGGCTTTCATCCCCGCGGGCAAGAGAAATTTTCACGATGTTTTGGAACACGCTGTTCACACCTTTCGCCGCATTCGATAAGCCCTCAATAAAAGCGGGCAAGGTGCCGTCAGATATCTCCAGCATGAGTGCATTGAATTCCGCCATGCTCTTTTGTAGCGGCGTCAACGACTTGGCGAACACGTTCTCAGTCGTACCCGCGGCACTCTTCAGGGCATCCTCATATCCGCGGATACGTTCGGACATGCCCAGGATTGACTGTATGAAGATTACGCTCTTGTCCGCAAACCCGAGGTTGAGCAATGTCAACTTCTTGGTTGAATCGCTTGCCCCGGCCATGGAGTCTTCCATGTCGCGAAGAATATCGGCCAGATTGCGGATTTCGCCTTGTGCGTCGAACACCGCAATCCCATACTTTTTAAACGCTTGAGCATTTTTGAGTGCCTTGGTTGTGAGATCACGGAGGACGATGTTCAGCGCCGTGCCGGCATCCTGCGCCTTGATCCCTTGGTCCGCCCATGCCGCAAGAACCGCGAGCCCCTCCTCGACACTAATACCATAAGCACGCATTGCGGCCGCTGCCTTAGTTGTGAGAGCACGGCTGAATTGCTCTACCGTGGCATTTGCAAGCGTATTAGCTTTTGTCAGTGCGTCTGCAACGCGAGTCATGTTTTTTAAGTTTTGTGCGACGTTCTTGACCGTGAGCCCCAAGGCCGACTGAGCATCTGTGACCAAGTCCGTGGCCAACGCAAGGTCGAATTGCCCGGCCTCTGCGAACTTGGTAACGAGCGGCAGCGCAGCCAGTGATTGTCGTGCCGTAAGCCCCGCCGATGCTAAGAAGAAAAACGCCTTGCCGGCTTCTTGGGCGCTGAAGGTTGTCGTCCTGGCCATTTCGATAGCAGCGTTGCGCATTTCGTTGCGCATGCTGTCGCTGACCTTCCCCATGATGGCCTGCGAACGAAGCAATGCCCGATCTAATTCTTCCAGGCGTCGTGCCATATTGAATAGGCCGCGCCCGATGGCGATTGCACCGAATGCGCCTGCGAGTCGGGTGAGCGCACCAGACAGTGCCCGCGTCGCTATGCGCGTCTTTCGTGTGGACTTGCGGAATCCAAATAGCGCATTACCGGCACGCTTCATCCCCGCGGAGAACTTGTTTACCCGTGCAGTGACGGACACGCCGATATTAGCTACGGTTGGCATGCTTGCCCTTCATCGCCGCGTTGTGGGCGGTAGCGAACAACCTGAAAATGGCCGCCTTCTGTTCCTCTGTCTGTTTCTGGCGTTTCGGTTTCGCCGGTTTCTCGCCGCCGTAATCCGGGAAGAAGTCGTTCACGCTGAACGGCTTACGTCGGCGCTTGTGGTCCCGGTTTACCTCCGCAATGATCGCCGCCAGTTGCGCGAGCATGACGTCAACACGATCCGCAACGGGCGGTTCAATGGCGAGATACGCAGACCACTCGACGAACTGCTGGTAGGTCAGGGAGTCGAGGAGCTCGTCAACGTCTGCAATTCCGAGTTCTCTGGCGAGCCGGAAGGCGAATCGTCGCTCCGGCGTGAATCGTTTCCCGCTGAGTCCGGCGCAAGCATGCCGTTGACGTCCAGTGCAGCCATGCCGAGCCGCTTGACGACGTCGAGCGGCATTGCGTCCAGTTCAGTGTGATCGCCGTCTTCCAGCAGCCGCACACCCTTTTTGTCGCAGAGGCACAGGATTGCCAGGGCGGTCATCGCCCCCATAACCTGCTCGATATTCTCTCGGTCGTCGATCTTGCAGGCGGCCTGGAATTCCTTCGCTTCGGACGCGCGAACCTTGCGCACGTCAAGCCCACCGGGCGCTACCAATTCCGGCACATCCACATGCAACGTGCCGGCCCTGCACTTCAGTCTACCATTGAGCGTGCTCATAAGTCTCCTATGGGGTTGGGTCACTCAGGACTTCCAGTTCAAACGTTGCATTGGTCGCCCCAGCGTTCGTGAGAAACAACGCCGCGACGTCCGTCGTGAGCTTCGTCGTGAAGCTATCGTTGTCGGCATTCCATGCGTATGGCACCTTCGCTTTGAGGGCGATGGTGTCATCCGGCGTACCTGCGCTGTTGGTTTCGACGGTCACATCCTGATCGCACTTCATCACCAGCATCACCATCGCCGACACGTCAATACTGATGGTGATCTCCAAGTCCGTCGTGCTGGAGTTGACGACCTCCGATATGCTCTGCTGGGCTGCGCCAGCGTAGCTCTTGTTGCTACCTATGCTACGGCCGCCGGACGACCAACTGATTGATAGGTTGTGACTAAACGCCATTGTCATATCCCTCTTGTTGGACTACTGGATTCAGCAGTTCGTGAAAATTGGCCGGTCGCGCATCAGCCGCGCCATCGCCAGTACACGGTTCAAATACGCACACACCATGGTAAAGGCCATCGTCGACAAGCAACGACCCCTGGAACCCGATGAACTTCAGCGTCTCGGGATTGTGTGTGATGTCGCCGATCGTGATCTCGGAATCATTGACGCATCCGCGATACTGAACCAAGGTGCGCAAGCCAGCCTTGGGTGTCGCGTATTCAACGTGAATACTTGCGTTCATACCGCCACTCCTATGCTACGGTAATGTCGCCGGAGAACTTGATTGTGGCCGTTGCCGTCATCTTGCCCTCGAACGGATCGTCATACTCAAACGACGTCATAAAGCCCGAAGCCGCCCACGTGTCGGACGTGGGAAATGTCACGGTCACGGTTTCCGCCGCCTCGAGGATCGGCGGCTTCACGTTGGTGTTAAAGTTCAGCTCCACCGTGATTTCACCCGGATCAAATAGGTCACCGGGTATGAACGTGCGAGCCGTTGTCGTACCCATGTGGGATGTGTCGACTGACTCCCGGCTGATTCCGCTATGGCTGATATTGTTAATCTCAGCCATGAAGCCGCTGGAAAATGTAATCGTCGATCCTGTTCCTACGTCAGTGGCCATAGTTAGCCTCCGTGTTCACTAGAATGTCGGTACGGTTTCCACGTACGCGAGCAAAAACTCCATGATCCGCGTGTGAACGGATACCCTGTCGGCGTCGATAGACGGCAGGGCCCCCATTGACCGGGTATCCAAATGGCAATACCGCAGGTTGACAGTTGCGGCGGTACCGAAAGTCGCGTCTTGCAGGCCGTCCAGGTCTTTACGGACGGCGTCACCCAAAGCAAAGGCGTCGTGAGCGTTGTCAGCCACACAAGTGAATTGCCAACGCGCCCCGTTGACCAGGCCCACGGCGGCAGTCATGTGATGCTCAGACGGCGAACTGATCTCTTGGTAAACTACATACGGCCGCGTTGCACTGTCGTCCGCCTCATTCAGATAGACCCGCGTCGACACGATCGCCGCGGTGTTGCCGGGGCCACTGCTGGTCAGATGGTCAAAGATGGCAGCGATGATGCTCACTTCTTTTTTGCCTCTTTGATGATGCCCCGTTGAATGTCACGGCGCAGTGCCGTATGCTCAGAGTCCATTCGTGCGTCAACGGTCGCTCGGATGTACGAACGAGCCGCCACAACTCTGCCGCTCTTTTTCGTACAGCCGTACTCGATGGCATACGGGTAATAGCCCTTCGCGCCATCTGGTATGCCAAGGGCATCTCGTTCGGGCATTTTGACAACAATGCGGATCTGCGTGCGTGACCGGATCGACCGGATGGGCGCCGTTGCTAATGCCGCCTTGAGCCGTCCGGTGTCCACTGGAGCAGCTTGCGCAATGGCAGGCCGAATCCGTTTAGCGGCTTTGCGGAGTACCGGTCGCATAATCTTCTTTTCCAACTTCGGACCGAGTCGGGCGAACTTGCGTTCAAGGGCCTTGTCCCCGAATACGGAAATGTCTATCGCCCCCTGGGGCATTAGACCGCCTCCTTGCATTGGATGATCATCTCGCGGCCACGCTCAAAGCGGTGGTCAATGGACAGAATGCCCAGCACACGCGAGCCGAATAGCAGCCGATGCTTGGTGGTCAGTCCACTGTAATGACGAATCCGCACCATGTGAGTCATCTCAGCTTGTATCTGTTGTGCCTGAACGAACTCGCGGCCGGTATGGCTAATGAACGCGGCCCGGACACTGGCAGCCGTTGACCATGACTGCGAGGTCTTGCCGGCGGCATCACGACTTGGCGTCGAGGCCTGGATTGCCACAACATGTCTGAGCTTTCCTGATTCCATATCACGCCGCCACTCGGTGTAACCACAACAGACGCATCACAGCGGGGTTATCCTGCAACCGCAATTCCGACTGTGCCCCCCGATGTTCATAGTAATCATCCAGCAACATTTTGATGGCACTCTTGTAATGATCCGGCACCGCATCCAGATCGCCAAACCCCGCAACAAACGTCACCGTTATCGCGTTGCGAATTGCCCGCACCGCCGGCCACGTCTGGCCGAATGCCAAGAAGATACGGCCGGGCTCAGAGTCTGCGTCCAGCGTGTAGACGCTGGAATCCACCGTCTGCGAGTCGCCGCTCGTGTCGACGTAGGCAATGGATGTCACCGTCTGGATCGGCGGAAACGGAGGCCGCATTACTTCCGGAAATGCATCCAGCTTCCACGTCCATGTCGCCGTGACCAACTGCCGGCCTGTGAAGCCCTCAACGTATTCCCGGGCCGTTACAATCCAATCGGTGATGGGCGTATTGTCGTCATCGGCCGTGATGTTCAGGTGCAGTTTGGCCTCGGCCAACGTCACTGGCTCCGCTGCAGGCGCACCAGTCTGATTGACTACCAACGGCATCGGGTCACCTCTTGGGCGGACGGCCACGACGTGGCTTGGGCGCCTTGTCCAGCTCGGCGGCGGCGTCCGTATCAACCGGCCCGGCCTCAGCGGTTTCAGCCACAGGCTCGTTGACAGCCCGCTCTTCCACCTTGCCCTTGACTGGTTCGGCGTACCGATCCTTGATCAGATTCTTCGCTTCACCCATAGGCAAGTCGATGAGCTTGCCACGCGAGCAACACCCGCGCGGCCCTGCGTAAATCGTGCGCATACGAATTAACATGAGTCTCCTATCCTACAATTGCAGTAAACGTCCCGGACTTCGCAGTGCCCCCGGATGTAACGACGATCTTGATTCGATCCTCGGCAATCACGATGGGCACTTCGATCAGCACGGACGCGGCACCGGTTGCGCCAAGGTTGCCCGTCGCCAACGGATACACCGTCTCGGCCGCATTGATGTTAGTGTCAGTCCAAAGGGATTGACCGGTTGCTTCCGAAGTGATCGCGAAGTCCACACCATCGGCAAAGTCGTCCTTGGTGTAGATGATCGCAAGGACTGCGCCGGTCAGCCGTTGCTTGCTGCCGGATGGAATATAACCAGTAACGGCACCGCTGTTTGTTGTAAGCGTGACGCTTTCACGTCGTGCATAAGACATTTCTTCAATCTCCTATGCGAAGTCGCCCAGGTTGATCCAGGTCAGCGTCCATGTCCCGGTGAACAGGGCCGTCTCCGTACCGGCGATGTCCGCATCGTCGATGATGCAATTAAGGAATGCATCCTTTGCCGTGGATGTTCCGTCGAATGGCGCAGCCGCGGCCAAGGCCACATTCGCCACACCGACACCCGCGACAAATGGATCAGTCAGAGCCGTGCTGGGCCCGAGGTCAACGTCGGTGGTATCACCAAGATCGGCATCAGCAACGACGGCCGTTCCAAGCCCGACGTCGCCGGAGCCCGTATCGCCGATGCCATCGCCGGACACGTCGATCGATAGCTCAGCCATCGAACCGAGTATCAGAATGCGGCCCTCGGGGAAGTCGTAACACTTGACACCACCGAACCCGATGCCACTGGCACCGACAACGCTGATAGGCGTACTGGCCAAGGTTAGTATGGTCTTGTGGATGACATCCGTTATGCCATGCTCGACCGCTGTCACGTTCGCTGCGGAATTGGCGGTGCCGATACCGGACTCGGTCTTAACCAGTGAACCGGATTCCATAGTGAGGATACCGCCGTTGGCGAAAACGTGTTCGTCGCCGCCCCGTTTGCGGTATGTTTTCGGTTGGTAAGTTGCATCTGCCATTGTGTGATCTCCGTTCGTTGGTTACAGCCGGCAGGGCGGTATGACATCCGCCCCGTCGGCCTAGTCAGTTAAGACGCGAATCAGGTTTCCTTTTGCGTGCTATGCGGCAGCTTGCGCCCGCCACCGAGTGCCCAGATCCCGGCAATATCCCACGCGCCGGTATTGCTCGCCGGTGTAATCGTCACTCGCACATACCGCTTGGGCCCGATGTAACCGATCTTGCAAACGGTGTCGTCGTCCGCAAAGGTGGAAATACAGCCCGCCTCGGTTCCCAGCAGGAACGCATCGGCCACCGCAGCATTGTCACTCAGTGCCGAATCGTTGCCGTCCTCAAAGAGCACGACGAACGTGGCATCGGCATCGGCAAGCGTCCCGGTTGCGATGATAAATTCGCACGAAGTGAAGTTCGCCAAGTCGGCAATTGCCGAGACTTCGGCGACATCGTCACCCGCACCTTGATTCGCATCGATTCCCGGAATGTACTTCACGTCGTTATGTAAAGTGTCTCGCATCATGGTAGTTTCTCCTTAAGCCAGTTTCAGCCGGCGGAATGCGTCAGCCAGAATCGGCTGCCCGTCAGTTTCCCGAGACGCCTTAAAGCCGACCTTGTTTTGCAGTGTCTTCAGTTCGTCAAGGCGCTGGACTTCCATCGCCAGACTGTCCACGATGCGATAGCCGCGAGCGAAGTTGCCAAGGACTGCGACATAGAGTCCGGTCGTGAATGTGTTCGGGGCGTATTCACTCTGGCGGTAAGGGATACCGAGAATCGTGTCGGCCTTATCGCCGGCAAGATCCTTGCCGCCGTCGATCTTCCACAGGGCCTGGCCCTCACCATCCTTCAATTTGCGGATGATCTTGAGCGTGTCCTTGTTGAATACCCACATCAAGCCGGACTGATACTGCGGCGCAAAGTCGTAGACCATATTGATCAGGTCGTCGCCGGCGATAGTATTAACTGCAGCGGCCGTCACGTCCTGGCTCGTGGTCACCCCGTCCGCAGAGGCCGCGAACACACCAAGCGGCTGTTGGGCGCCGTCGCCCGTCAGGAACGCCTGCTCCTCGGTGATCCCGAACACATAGGCTAACTCCGTACGGATGTACGATTCACCGTCGATGGAGGATATGCGCAGGAACTTCTGCGATGCCTCGATGTACTTCGTGGACAGGTGCGGCGTGAGCTCGCGGGCGCCGATGCGGATCGCGGTATCAGCCGTCAGGTCCGACGCAGGAATCTCCGGTGTCCAGTCAGCATCACCCGGCCGCGTGTCGCGACTCATCACGCCAATGGAAGCCCCGGTAGTCAGCGGAGGCATCACCGTGGCAAGCCTACGCATCCATACCTCATTCTCCAGATCGGTCAGCAGTTCGAGGGAGAACTGGGGCGGCACCATGTACCCACCGAGGGTCTGGTCGCCGACCATCATCGCCCGCGTTTCACGGCCACCGGACAGGTAGCTTCGGAACTGCTCGCGGTATTCGTCGGTTGCCCGCGTATGTTCCCGTGTGCCGGGATGAAACCGCACCTTGGTGCCACGATGTTCATGCTCGATCGGCTTGGCCCGGTTCTCCGGCTCGCCGGGCATGTCGCTACCCGGATCATTCGGGGCTGTCTTTCGGCCAGCCGACTTTCGCAGCTCGCCACCAACCGTGTCGAGTTTGACACGGCGATCGATGTCAACCTTGATCGCATCGACGTCGACCATGTGCCGGTCGAATTGCTCCTGCTCTTCGCTGGCCATGTCCCGCTTTTCGGTGTCCGCGAGATTGATCAGCTTCTTGGCCTGCTCATAAATGCCGGCCCGTTTTTCGCGTAGCTCTTGGATTGATGGCATTTCGCTGCCTCCAGATATGCCGGCAGCGTGCCAATAAACAAAGGCGGACATTGCCGACGTTCCATTCGTAGAACGCTGACAATGTCCGCCCGCTTAGCAGGTTTCTATCGTCGTTGCGCGACCCCTATCTCCCGTAGGGTAGCATCGGGGCGCGCCAACCAAATTTCTACCCATACTCTACACGATGGATTCGCCGCTGTCAACCTCCGCAAGCCGCAACCGTGCCGCATTGCGTTTCGGTGTCGGGACAACATCAACAGCTACGACACGCAATCGCCGAATGCTGCGCCCATCACATATCACAACTTCGTGTTGTTCCTGCCACAATTCGAGCGATCGCAGGGCAACAGACGTGTCGCCGTATGCGGGATATGCAACAATACTCACATCGAACAGATCCACCTTTAGGAGCGTCCGCACTTCCGCGCCGTCTTTGGTTTCCCACCGATCGTCGATCGTCCGGAACCCAAATGACATCCCCGTCAGGTCGCCCCGTTTGATACTCTCGATGGCATCCCGGCCGGCCGTGGTGTCCGGCGGATCGATTTCGATGGCCAGACCAGTCTTATCCTCTTTGAGCCCCAGTGTCCCGGCCTTGTTGCGCCCGAGGATTGCACGCGAATCGTGCTCCAACAGAGCCCTGACGTCCGCGCCATTCTTGAGCGACTCGCCAAAGGCGCCCCGTTCGATGATCTCGAACCACCCGCCCAGATCCTCAGAGCGATTATTGAATGTGGCCGCGTATCCCCTGATCTTCGGCGAATCGCCGTCCGAGTCGTCCACCCGCAGTTCGCACGCCTGCGGATTCAACACACGGCGTTCAAGTTCTTTAGTGTTCATGATTGGATTCCAAACATAGGCGGACGACTTTGCCCGCCGCGGCCTTTATTGATCGTTCCACACATGGGACACAGTGCGGCACAACGTTGGGCAGGGTCCACTCCCCTGCGCTCCCATCGCCAACGCATCGAAACGGAACCGGAGTCGTCACATACCGAACGGTGCGGACATGTCGCGTGTTATGCTCGCAGACGATGCAATAGTGCGTTTCGGTGACAAACAGCTTGTGCATGTCAATTCATCGCCGCTTCGATACCATTAAAAATGGCCCCGGCGGCCAGTTCGGCTTCGGCCATCGCCTGCCGGGCGAGCCAGGCATCCACATGGCCCGGTTCCCCAGAGTTTTCCCGATGTCGAGCGCATTCCAAGTAGTGAGCCGTCATCGCACCGATGGCGGCCCGGAGTTCGCCGAATGTCAACGGCGTTGCACCGATCCCCGCAGCAATCGCAATATTCATCGATTCGACAATCGGCGCCACTCGCTGTTCCATTTGCGCCGACCAGTTACCCGTCACGTATTTGCCAGCCGCCATGCGGTGAACCCGCATCAAGGCCGATTCAAGCATCGGCACGAATGCCGATCCGATGTCCGCCACACGTTGCACCCGTGACGGCCCAGAGCCGCCCTCAGTGCCACGTTGTGCCGCCGGACGCTCTTTGGCCTTCTGGGCCTCCAGGAGCGGCACCAATGCCCCCTGGACCATAGGAATGTCGCCACCCTCAATCGGGTTCATACCCTCCAGGTCGCGCCCTTCATTGGGCGTCATCATTCCGATTTGAATCAGCGTCGAAAAGAACGCCGCCCGCTTGTCCGACTCGCCACGGAGTAAAGCGTTAACGGAATGTTCAGCAAACAGCCCCGCCGAATTCGGCGAGAATAGCTTCCGGCCCACCTCTTGCTCCCAGCGCACCAGCCAGGGCATGAGCGTGTCGCCGACGTATTCCCGTGCCTGCGATTCGATATTTGTGAACGTCGCCCGGAGCAAGTGCTGCACCTTGTGCGGCGGGATACGGAACCACCGGCACATAACCTCCACCATTAAGTGCCGCGACTCGATGAACTGGGCCTCCTCCGGTGGAATGGAAGTTCGCGTCACGTCGCCACCGTTCTCCAGGGTCAACGACTTGTGGGCATTCGATAAGCCCTCACGCTGCTCCTGGATAGCTTCCTTGAAATCCTGGCGAGCCTTTGGGCTCATCGCATGCGGGAACCTGAAAATCGTTCCGATGCTCGCCCCGTTGCCAAAGAACGCCGCACCAAACCGCTCCAACGCCTGATCGTGCCCAATGGACTCCGCAGCCAGTTGTACGACGCTGTAGCCCAGATACCCGTTGCCGAGACCCTTGATGTGCAGCATATCGGCATAGGGCAAGACCCCCGTGCCGCCGCTGTCCAGGGTGATCTCGCCAAACAGCTCGCCATCCTGGCGCACCAAACGGACACGATTCGGGTGGATCGGCCACAGATTGATCGGCGTACCCGCGTTGTTCCGTTCGATCTCGGCGTACCCGTTACCCCAGCCTAAAGCCCAGTGTGTGACCGTCTCTCGAAACGCGATCGGCGTCATTTCCGGGTTCGGGGATACGTGCAGCAGCCTGTGCACGGGATGCTCCGAGACTACTTCCTTGCCCCGCGGCTTCAATTGCCGATACACCTTGAACGGCAACTTGCCGACATCTTCAGAGATGTTGCGAATGGCCGCATAGTAATCGGCCAGCGTGAGTGCGGTTGCGGGCGTGACAGTGGCCCCCAGTGCAGTCGAGTTGGACCCGCCGGTGATAAATGCCGGGATGCGATCATCGGCCGGAGCAAACGAGGTGACAGCGGATCGCGTGAATAGTCGCTTGAGTGCTTTGATCATACGACGAAGCCCCCACTGTCAATCACGGTCTCACCCTCAGCCATGCTCAAGGCCCGCCCCAATGCCATAACGGACGCCATGATTCCGTCGATGCGGTGGAACTTCTTCGCCTTCATTTTCACCGGCCGGAAATTGCCATTCGTGTCTGTGTCTACGCATACGTGTGACGCCTGTGTCCGCAATATCGGGTTTCCACCGTGTGCTATCCTATGTTCGGTGACAAGATTCTCAAACGCCTTGCTTGGCGCAGCCAGCGTAGGAATCCCCTGTCTCATCTCAATCATACACAATCCGTGTCGATCTTGCAACTCTTGCGCCATCTGGTGGGCATTCCACGGGTCGAATCCGCACTCGGTCAATGCGTACCGTTGAGACGCATCCACCACATAATCACGGATGGCATCAAATTTTGTGGTGTTGCCCTCAGTCAGTGTGAGCCACCCCTCATCGGCCCACTGGCGGTATGGGCAACGGTCCTGCTCTTCACGCTTCAGGATGTTGTCATCGGGTAGCCAGAAATGCAACAAGAACGAATAGAATTCCGGCCTGTCCGCGTCCACGTCATCGGGAAAGCACAGTGCAACCGCCGACAAATCGGACTTGGTGGCAAGGTCAATGCCGCCGGCACACTCCATTCCTTCCATATCCTCCGCCGAAAACGGCTCATTGCAGGCATCCCAATGCCCCATATTGAGCCACGGTTCGCTTGTTTTCGTCCAGATATTCAGCCTGTACCTCTTGAAAACCGCCAGTTTGCGCGGAGAATCCTTGGCTTCTTCATAGGATTCCCGCATTTCCGACTTCTGGATCGTGATACCCATCATCGGATTGGCTTTCGCCCACGTCGCGGGGCTGTCCAGCTTGTCCCCCTCCGCGGCCTCCGCGATGTACGCGAACGTCGTCACGTCGTCTGACACGCCCGCCAATATCGCCTTGGCGTGCTGGTAGGTCTCATACCCGATCCCGGTGTCGTCATCGCCGGCCGTGGAGATGATGACGTTCAGCGGTTGGCGCCGGGCGACCCCGGAATACTTCATCGCCTCAAACAGTAGCCGGCCCCGGTCGTCGAATTTGTGGATCTCGTCAATGACGATGGTCGATCCATTACGGCCCTCTGCGCTGGATACGTCCGCCGATAGGGCCCGCTGCCAGGCGTTGGTGCCGTAGCTGATCGTCTTGTTGGACCGGGTCACAACCAGCTTGGACGACAACGACGGGCTGGAATCCACCATGTCGGCGGATTGCCGAAACACGATCGCGGCTTGGTCCCGGTCGTTGGCGATGTTGTACACCTCCGCCCCGGCCTCGCCATCGCCCACGAGGCCGTACAGGGACAGCCCCGCCGCGAGCGTTGACTTGAAGTTCTTCTTGGCGACGAAGATAATGATGGTTTTGAACCGCCGCCGCCCGTCCGGTTGGAGCCACGAGTAGGCCGGCATGATGATGTCGGTCACCTGGACAGGCGCGAGGATGAACGGTTGCCCAGCCCATTCGCCTTTCGAGTGCCTCAGATATTCCGCGAAGAAGTTGACGACGTGCTGGCCCTGGTTCGTGTCGACGTAGCAGCCGGCCAGGAGGGCCCGCTCGTCCGCTTCGGTACGGATGTAGTTTGCCCAGCCGCCGGCCTTGGCCTTGCGTCGTAGCTTGGCGAGGCGGCCTTTATGGGTCGGGCGTTTACGGGTTTGCCTTGCTTTGCTCATCACCACGCCTGCCATGCCAAGCCGTGCCCGGCCCGGCCCAGCCCAACCTTGCCCCGCCAAGCCCAACCATGCCTGCCTTGCCAAGCCAAGCCTGGCCTTGCCGCGCCATGCCTGCCCGGCCGCGCCATGCCGTGCCCCACCTTACCCCGCCGCACCCGGCCGTGCCGGGCCCCGCCACGCCTGCCTTGCCCCGCCCCGCCGCACCCGGCCGTGCCGGGCCCCGCCACGCCTGCCTCGCCACGCCTCGCCTCGCCCTGCCAAGCCAGGCCTGCCTCGCCTCGCCTCGCCATGCCTTGCCGTGCCACGCCTCGCCTCGCCACGCCTGCCTTGCCCTGCCCCACCGCGCCTCGCCTCGCCTCGCCATGCCTTGCCGTGCCACGCCGCGCCTCGCCTGCCTCGCCGTGCCATGCCTTGCCCAACCTCGCCTTGCCAAGCCGGGCCCCGCCACGCTTGCCTCGCCTCGGCAATTAGATCACTTCAGCCGCTTCGTTAGCTCTTTACGCAGCAGCACAAGCTCCGCGACCAGATGTTCATCCTCCAAGTTGATCAACTTGTTTTTCAGGGCAAGAAGTAGTTGCCGCGTGACCAACAGAAACGACGTGCCCGGCATCGACGCATGGGCGATAGCCTGCTCGTTCGTCAACGCCGTGCCCGCCAAGTGGCGAACCGATCTCTTGAGCGTGATAGTCTCAGTACCTGGAACAGCACCCACACTACCCGTCGGTACCGAGGCAACGCGCAAGGCGATTTTGCTAATCCGTGCTATCGTCATATTTAACGCTGCACCGATCTGTTCATCGTTGAATGACGAATCCCTAAGCATCAACACGCTGCGCGTACGGTCAACAGAATCTAGCTTACGGCCATGGCGCGAGTTGCGTCGAACGGCATCAAACCGCATCGCCGCTTCATCCTTGTATATAACAAGTTCCACGTCCGTTACCGCTCCGGGGCCTTCAACTCGCTTATACGCTCGGGCCCGGTGCCACCCATCGACAATACGTTTTGATTTATTGTCTGCAACGATCGGCGGAAGTTGCGAGCCGGATTGCAGAGCATACACCAACGACTGCACATTCGCGTCATCGACCGCATGACGTGGGTACAGTTCCATATCTTCAACGAGTTTGGCAACGGGCATTGAGATTGTACGGCTATTGATTTTAGCCATGCTGCACCTCGGCTTTCACGTCCACGCGCCACGTGCCGAAGGTTCCGGTCTTCGACTTCGGGGACGATGGCCGCCAATCGCCAACGCCGCCACGCCCGGCAGCGTCAACTAGAGCGACGATGGATTCCTGGCTTATCAACGTCGGAACGTAGCGGATTTGAAGGACGGCTGACCAACCTAGGATGTAGTATCTGTACCGTAAATCAGGATTACCGTTAGCGTTGCGGGGCGTATCCTCGTGCAACTCCGTCTCGCCCTTGATCTTGACAAGTTGCTGGGCGCCTTCGCCCTGAACGAACAGAAGCTGCTTTGCTTCGACCATAGAGGGCTTGTCGAAAAACCGGCATGCATCGACTACCGCAGCTTTGAATGCTGTCGCCGGCATGGCAAGATGTTTGCCGATGCGATACAGGCACGCTTCGGCTTCCGCTTTTGGGTCGTGGGCTTTCTTCGTTTCCTTTGCGGGCTTGTCAGGATGACCGGGCATTGCCCGTTTGGCCTTTTCGCTCCATTGATGTGGTATCAGTGGGCTCAGCCCAACGATTGCGACCTTGATAGTCGCCTCCTGTAACCGAGTCAGTTCAATAAGTCCCGCGTCTGTTTTTTTGGCCTTTGCCATAATCAAACTCCTGCCCGCCTTTGCGAGCTGTTAGGGGAATTGTCGGCCGCACCATACGACCAACGTTCAATCTATTCGCCATGCCTGCCAAGCCTCGCCTGCCTCGCCGTGCCACGCCCCGCCCTGCCTCGCCGTGCCATGCCTGCCAAGTACCACGTCTGCCCATCACCCACCCTTCGCAATCTTCAAAGGCTTCGGCTTGCTCGCCACGAAAGCGTCAAGATCCGTCTCGGGTTTCGTCTTGCTCGGAGCGTGGATCCGGGCCCTGTCGGATGGCGTTAAGCCGAACGCGGCAGACAGCTTGTAAATGATCTGGATCGCCTCATTGGCAATCTTGATTCCCGGATGTGCCTTCGTTCCGTGCGTCCGAGCCTGAATGATGATCCCGTCTTTGGCGATCGCCTTTTCCGCCCTTACCCAGCGAGAATACGCCTGGCATAGCACAGCCAATGATGCCTGATCGGCAGATCGCAAAATGCCCATGAAGTCGAGTTCGCCACACAACCGCTTCCACTCAGCTCTTGCGGCCGCGTCAAGATGGACCGGGCATTGGGGATGATCCGGTTTCGTTTTCGGTTCGTCCTTCCGGGCTTTGCCACGCCACGAACCGCGAGCATTTAAAACCTGTGTCGGTGTTGGTTTTCTACCCTTCATCACGCTATCGGCAAAAGCTGATCTCCACCGATGCAATTCTTCTTGCGGACATTACATGACAAGCACGTCGCCTGAACATTTCGGCGACTATGTGCACCGCCCTTAGATAGCGGGATTATGTGATCAATGCTCGCCTTGCGGCCATTATCCTTCGCACCTACCTTGATCTTACGGCCACACCGCTGGCACTTCCATCCGTCACGAGCGAAGATTTCCAACGGCGAGAATACCTCGATCGTAGCTCCGTGCTTCTTCGCCTTGTAAATCAAATCCCATTTCCGCCAATTCGCAACCTTCGTGGCTCGCACTTCTTCGGGTGGCTTACGACGTGCCCGACCAGCGCAGATAGGTGAGCAATACTTCGTTCGGTGTTGACTCCATCGCTCGACGTTACACTCCTGGCACTTTACGTGATACCTGTATCTGAAACACGCACTGCACATGGCCGTCTTGTTCTTGCGATCCGCACGCACGAATGACTGCCCACACCGTAGGCACGATGCCTGCTCCCGAGGTAGCTTTTCGTATGTGCCCCTATTCATCTAGCCACTCGTGTCAACGGCAGCATAACGAAAGCGCCCACTTTCGGGA
>SDBV01001486.1_pt1 | contig 35413 bp, 52 predicted proteins | sample 2277081 | NCBI WGS metagenome assembly SDBV01 (sample SAMN10402039, study PRJNA504765) | marine sediment metagenome | isolation source: marine sediment core GS10_PC15, 223 cmbsf | place: Arctic Ocean: Southern Knipovich Ridge | collected 2010 | reverse complement strand
AATGAAGCTTGCGCCGCCGTCATTGGCCTTAGTCTTAAAGCCTTCGTTGTACTTTCGATCTCAACGATTGCAGACGCATTCACCGTCCCTGGTCCGAATATAGTATCTCCGTTGCCATCCATTACAATGCGCTGCGTGCCGCCTGATGAAAAACTGAATAGCATTGATCCACTGAGCGGCGCTATAACCGTGTTGAAATCGAAATGCGTCAACGGAGCACCTTCGCCGCCCGGCGTATTAAATAGCTGTCCACCCGAACCGAACGTGATTTTTGTATTCGGCGCAGCAGTTCCGCGAATCGCTGGCGTTCTTGTCTCGGTGTTTATCGTAGTCGATGTTCCCTGAAGAACGTTTCTTCTGAGCGTGTCGCCGATATCAAAACGTCCACCGCCTGAACTAAAGAAAGCGAAATCTTCGCCGAACATTGTGATCAGTCCTGTTGAATCAATCTTGAATGCGTCGGCTCCTGAAGAATCTTCGAATAGAACTATGTCGTCACCTGAGCCACCTTTTACAATGAATGCACCGTCTTCTATCCTGAGCGTATCTGTAAGCGTTACAACTCTGCCGCTGCCGATAGTGTCGTCTCCTGTGTAGATCGTGTCTCCTGATCCTAAAGCAATTTCTTTGATCGTCGCATCAAGCCGAATAAACAATTTACCGTCTGCTTCGTTAGCGAAAAACTCACCTGAATAAATATCGAGATCAGACCAAGTACCGTCAGTATGATCGTCAGAAGGCGCAACCGTCGGGATCTCCGTAGTTGTTGAACTTCTTTTCTGTACCTGTTTAGCGTCTGCTGATACTATCATTATATTTCTTCTGTGACTCCATTGTCAGAATCAATTTTGTTTAAAGGGTATTGACCGAAAATGTCTCTCAATTCATTGAACCCTCCATCAACTTTATTTATCTCAGATGTCGCCCCTGCGCTCCGAAGTTCGTTACTGCCGCCGTCAATTTTATTGTAAAGCAGGAAGCTTTTACCGTCTTCAAGCGTCACAACATTTCCATCAATTGACACGCCGGGCGTTGAGACGATTAAATTATCCGCGTTTTTGATTGTGACATTATCGGCCTGAATATTATTACCGTTGGCGTTGATCAATTCGATGTTCTTCAGATTTGGCGCAACGGTATTGTTGTCGCCTACTATTGTGACATTCTTTGATCCGCCGCCTATCTGATTTCCTGAACCGCGTGTTGATGAATTATCAAGGTCTGGGCCTTCAGTGTTACCGTCAGCCTGTGAAGTTAAGCTGCTGCTGTCGCCTGTGCCTGGCGGAAAGAACGGTGAAACACCGTCGTCTTCGTGACTGCCTTGATACTCAGGAACGTCAAGCGGAATGTTGATTTGACCTTCTACCGTGATCAATTCTACACGCGCTAATTTACGCAAATTTTGATTTGCTTCAAATAAAATCTGATTGACGAAGAAGAATTGATTTTCAATATGAACCTTAACGTTCGGGTTTTTTCTAACGAATGCAATGTCAGCAGGCGTTAAATCAAAGTCGTCGATATACATTTGACCATCAGAAAGCTGTTGCATTGTGTTACGCCAATAAGCTTGGAACATTGTTTCGGGAGGAGGCAACCAAGACCCCGAAGCGGTCGAAGGCATTTCAGCAAGTACAACTGAAGGGTTGCCAAAGTTCAAGCTGAATGTCGGAAAAATAGGATGATCGTAATGGCCCGCAAACGGATATTCGCCCGTAAACAATGTCGGCGTATTCAGTCCCGTCGTCGGGTCTTTGTCTATAAATAACCAAGTCACAGGTTCGCTACCATCTTGATTTACTGAAACGTCGCCGTTGAATAATCCCTTCCGAGCGTGCAGAATCCTAAAGCCTGTATTTGGGTTGATGTGATTTATCGAAGGGACTATCGGAGCGCTGATATTAGAGCCTAAGACAATGCCTGAGCGAACGAACGGCGTAGGCTCAAACGGTGTGGTGATTGTCTTGACGCCTTTGACAAATTCATTGATGAAAAAGAATCTGAACTGCCCGTAGATATCTTGGTTTCTCAGGTCAGAATAAATCTTGTTTGCTTCGTCACCTGCCTTTTTATAGGTGAATAAAAATTCAGCGTTCTGAAGCTCGCCGATCATCTTGATTGTAGCGCGCTTTGAGTTATCTCGTTTATCAGTCCAATCAACAGTAGGCCCGTTGCCGTAGAAATCGTCGCGCGTTCTGAATATTATATCGTTTTCATTATCTGGGTTCGTGTAAATAAATGCGTTATATCTTGCGACCAAATCATTAATAATATCGATCTGCTTTAGATTCGGATCGATAAAGCCGTTGACCGCAATTGTATCGCCACCTGCATAGGCCGACTGAATCTTTTCTGATCTGAACGTTGAATCCTCTAAAACAAATAGCCGTATGCGATCAATATCCAAATCTAAATTCAATGACGTGCTACCAACAAAATTGTGAACGGCTGATTGATACTTCACTTGAATTCTTGCCGTCCAGCCTGCCAGCATATAAATGCCGCCGTTTTCTTCGTCGCCCATGAAAGCACCTGTAGCGTTTGGTTGCGCTGGCGAAGTGCTTACTGTATGCGGCCCGTCAGATGTCAGAAACAAAGATACAGCGAACCACGAAGTAATATCGCCTGTACTTATTGTATTGTCGCCCGGCTCTGAAAACATCGGATAAGGTAAGCCGCTGAATCCCGGTATAGGGTTGATAGTTGTGCCGCCTGTATCACGAACGTCAAGCCCGACTTCAACACGCATCTTAATTTCTGACTCAACATCGTCAGACCCTATTGTTGTATAGTCGACCGAAGCGGCGAATCCCATATTCACGCTAAACTTATAAATGCCGGAAACAGGAGCCGTGAAAAGAGTACCTGACCAAAGGCCGTTAGTATCATCAAGTGGCGCAGGCGATTCATCTGCAAATGTGATCGGCGATATTATCGTTTCAAGTATCAAGCCGAAAGGCGTTGATGAATCATCTATCAAAGTAGTGTCGGCGTCAACGGCAACGAAGCAAGCTTTAGAAGCGGCTGTTGCTTCTGATGTTCTTGGCTTGTCACCTGAGTAGGGTATTATCTCGCGCTGAAATCTATCAAGGTCGGGCAGGTCGCCGGACAATGTGAATTCTCTATCTGGGAAATCCGGGTGCGCCTGTGCTACAACTCTCTCAAGAACCAGCCTGTCGTAAATGGCCATTTGCCATTTTTCAACATTGAAGAATCCAAGCCCTTCTTGATCAACAAGCATAGGATAGAAATAACCAACTGTGTCCCAATCGCCTGCCCAACTTGCAGAAATATTCGTAAGGTTTAGCGTGTGGTCCAAGTCGCTGAAATCAATGTCGGTCACAAAGTTTTCTTTGACGTTCCGTAGTATGGTTGACACTTGATCGTATAAAGTGATCTCGTAAGAAACGTCACCTTTATCATTTTCCTTTACTTCCTTTAACTGAAGAAATCCGTTGATCACTTCTTCACCGTCAAGAATCAATTTACACTCTACCTTTAAATTTGGGTTGAAGATTTCGAAGTCAGCGCCGATGTCATACAAGCCGCCAAAGAAAACATTGTTGATCCTTGTTCCGGGCAGAATAATATTCTTTGGTGTATAAGATCCGCTGCGTTTAAATATGTCGCGAATATCAGACACACGAATCTTCAGCGGCATCGGAATGTCCGCCCTTAGATCAAGCTCCGTCGCGTTAGGCGGCGTTGCATCAAAGTTCCCTGCTATTAATTGCTGTTCTGATTTGGTTGGCATTATCTTGTGACTTCATCAAATGAGAATCTGTATCGTATTGTTTTTTGAAGTAGTTCGCTGTTCTCTGACTTCTGGGTTTTATGGCTTCGGGTCAATATCTCAATTGATAGAAAATCAACGTCAGGAAAATCAGCGTCAGTTCTTACGTCAAGAAATACGTCGGTCGATTTAATCAGATCGCGAATCATTACTTCGTGCTTGTCTGTCAGTATATCCGAATTGACTGTATGTACATCTTCGGCGTCAATAAAGTATCGCGTCAATTCCCTTGAAATGTCTACTGCCGTTGATGCGTTGATAAACTTCCTGAAGGTTTTCGGCGTGACAGTTGTATCGGTGTTGCTGACAAAATCAAAGTTCAAAGAATTGTATGACCCTTGCGAATCGAGATATATTATTCTGTTGTTTTTAAAAACTGAACATGAATCGACAAGCTGCAAAGTGACTGTTTCTGAAATGTCAGAAGTGTTCGGTGCGTTCCTGAATTTAAATTCGATCTTGAAGGTGTTATCAGGATCGGTAAGAATCGCAAGCAAATCAAGCGTTATCAAATTGGCCCGGTTGGTAAAAACCTTTGACGCAGTTATTACATTGGTTGATCCGTCGTCAAAGAATTCGGTGATATGGCTTACTACCGTTCCAGAAAGATTGTTCTGTAAGTGATGGACAAAGAATATGTCGTCTTTCAGAACCTTAACATTTTCCTCTATATTCCAAAGCAATTTATCAGCAGATGTCAGAAGCCTGTAATCATCCTCTGTATAGATCAGTATATCATTTCGGCTCAAAATAAAATTGAATCCAAAGAAGGTAACTATTGAACCGACCACTGTTATTATATCCCCGGCCCCGTCTTTGAATTCTTCATCGACCCGAAGATTGTACTGCGAGAACGGGCCTGTCTGGTAATCAGTTTCTTTGATGTCGAATTCAATCACATCGTATAAGTCTTGAATGTGACGCCGAACATCTAAGAACCCGAAACCGTCGCCGGGTCTTGGCCGAACCTTGATAACCCTTGTGCCGCCGAAACCTGTTGCAATCAGATTGTAGACATATTTGAATTCATCGTTTGTTTTGATATCGCTGTCAAATTCAAATATAACAGGATGCCAAATTGGATGATAATCGTCGGGTGCTGTTATTTCTGTTAATGCCATGCTATGTAATTCTAAGTGATTTCGGTAGTATCTGACCTTTGGTATTTGTTGCGCTGAAGATATCATTCACCATGACAGCCCCTAAAATCTTTTCCATTTCTGATTCGTACTTCGGGAGGAACGCAACTGTCACGCTGTCGATTGTCGGATTCAATATCTTGATTCCTTTAATGCCTTCAGTCGCTATCTTTCTGCCAATCGGAAACGCTGCCTTCTCTGATATTCCCTTGACCCGAAGCCAAGCCTTTATCTTATCAACAGGCGGAAATCTGCCGGGCTTTCTACCTTGGTCCACAAATCTAAAGTAGTCTTCAGCGAATACTTCAATAACCGCTCTGGCTCCGTCAAACCGTACCTTTGATTCAAGTCCCTTGACAAGTGTTCCTGTCGCTTGCTTGCCGTGTGATATTAATTCTTTACGTAGTTCCGCGACAATCTCTTTGCCGAACTGATCAGCAATCGGCTGAAGCCCCTCGTTGATATCTGATTCAATAGACATTAGCAGTCCCCGTCAGTGAACGGCAAAAGCTCCCAACAAATTGAAGCCTTAACCTTGATTGATAATACCGCCTGAAATCCGTAAGCCTCCTGAATCGTCGTATGTCTCGCCGGGTCTGCATTGGTTACGCCGATACCTACAATGAATTCACGAAGCCTTTGATTCTGAACAATGTACTGAATCAGGTCAGACAGTATCGATTCGGTATCTGATAGAATTTCGTTGTCGTTCTTCGCATTGTCCGAATGCTTGTCTGCAACGAATAGGTTTATCTGGTAGGTCTTCGCTGACACAGTTCTTGATGCGCCAACTTCATAAGATACAGCTATCACGTTTGTAAACAGATACGGAAAGTCCAATTCACGCGGCTTCTTTGTGTCGTCGTTCTGACCCTTCGATGATCCACGCGAGGCCACGTCGCCGATGTCATTGTCTTCAATCATCTTATGCCTCTCGGCGATTTCTTGAATCACGTCGAAGATTCTGTTCAGTGATATGTTGTCGTCTTTAGCCATGTAGTACCAGGTATATAATTATGTTGTAAAACAAGATGCCAAAGATTGCGCCGCGAAAGAAGTATTTGTATTTATCCGATTGACTCATTTCTTCAGTTTTTCAATTCGCTTCTTCTCGTATATCTGAAAAGCGCGATAGTTTAATATCCCGATCCAATTCATCGTATAAAGTTCTTTGTGAGAATTACAGAAAGACCCTTCGCAAACTTGTTCAACAAATCGCATCCACGTAAAGGGGTCGAAGTCTTCAGCTATTTCGTTGCCTTCTTCGTCGGTTTTTGGTTCAGCGTCGGATTCATCAGCTCCGAATATAATTTGATAATGCCGCCTTTGTTCTTTCCTTCGTCGAAAAAAAAAGCCAATTCGTGTATGAACTTTTCAGCCGTCAACTTCTTCAAGAATAGTTCCTTCCTGTCAGCCATTGTTTCAGCATCGAACTTCTGAATAGAAACCTTTTCTTTGCCTGGCTTATTTGGGTCAGGTATCATTTCAACAGGCCGGATCAGAATCGAAAGTATGTCAGCGGTCGCGTTCTTCTTGTTGTGGTGCGCGTCCATAAGTAGCTGTTCTATTGAAATCATTTCGCCGCCCTTCATGTTGTTGAACTCAGGGTGCCAAACGTATTTGATTCCGTTGATAGTGAACGGCGGTCGCTTCTTATGCTTTGGCGGATCAGTGTCAAGGAACCCGGCCTTTTCAATTATCGGCTTCAGGTTGTTGCTGGTATAGTCGCAGATTTCTTCGAAGCTTCTGTTTGAAATAACAGCTATCATTCGAAGCCGCTTCTGAAGTGAGAGAAGTTTGATTTCTTCGTCGCCTTGAATCTCGCCTATCTGAAGATATTCTTCAAGGGTTACTTCATTCCAATTCGTTCTAAGCTTTAGCTTTTCTTGCTTTTCTTGCTTTTCTACCATTTGTTAATTAGTTACTATGTGCTAATAGTTGGATTCGAACCAACACTCTCCGTATTCAAGGACTTCCAATGAAGCCACGCCGTGTTACCAATTACACCATATTAGCAATTCCAAAAGTACGAAATTAAATGCACGATTGAAACTTGCCTTTTATCTCATATACAAATCGCATAGCAGCCGCATCTAAAATATCAGGACTGCGCCCGATGTACTTTTTGATCTGATCCTTCTTGATCATCTTCACCTTCGTTTCGATCTTCTCGCGCGGTATCGTTTTAATCTGAAGCAGTTCGTCAGTGAATTCGTCGCGTAGGTTTTCGTCGAAGACTTTAATCAGGTTATCATTGAACGCATCTGCAAGGTATTTGTAGCACTGCGTTTTCAAGTGTTCGAACTTCTCGCCGTTGATAGGTTTGGCCCCACTGTGAAATACATAGCTTCCGGGCAGATAGTTCTTCAAATACATTCCTGCGCCCGTTGCATCATAGCAGATGTTCCGGCGCTGAACGCTGTATTCAGATTGAAGCTCTTGAATCTTTTCTTCTGGCTTCTCGCTTTTATCATGTTCAATTATCTTGATGATTTCAAGACCGTTCCAAACTATGATAACACACTTGTCAGATTCGAAGGCAATGTCGGCAGTGATATAATACACGTCAGACAGATCGGGTTCGGCGTAGTCGTATGCCTCATTTACTTTAATGAATGTTGTGCAGGCGTTTGGATCATCGTCGAATTCCCACTTGCCTAAAACAAGACGCTGATAATCATTGAATGAAAGTACCCTTTGAAGATGAAGCGCATATTCTTCAGGGTCTAAATCTGAATAGGTTCTTTTCTCACCGTCCTGATCTAAGCCGTGATCTGTGATCAACGCCTGAATGAACTTTCGGTTTGCTGGAAGCACGCCATCTTTGAACGGTTTATAGTACTGTGCGAATAGATAGTTTCGAGACGGGTTGCTGAATTGAAACAGCATGGGCTTGATCTTTAGTTCTCTATTGAGCCATCGACCGCAACGACTATGCAGCACTTCTTTGACTCGCTGATGAACTTCGCCAGCTTCATCGATTGAAGCGAATGTCAATTCGAGCGATCCAAGCCAAGTGCAATCTGGATCAGAAGGCAGATACTTCAAATCTTGAAGAATGATTTCGGAGCCATTGAAGAAGGTTATCACTCCGTCCTTCTGATGATAGTTGTAATGCGTCTTAGCTTTCAGACTCCAATCCGAACAGACTTTGAAGAACGTCTTCAGGGTTGTCTTCTTCAGATTCTTCAATTCGTTTCGACCGATCAGGCTTCTGATCTTTGGGTATTGAATTGACTTGATAATATGCAATGCACACAGCCCGTAAGTTTTCCCGCCTGAAGCAGCGCCGCCGTATAACGTTTCATCAATGCCGAGTTCATCGAACGCCTGCAATAGTTCGTACTGTTTCGGGTTTGGCTCGAAGTCAATGTTCATTTAATTATGCGTGAAGTATTTAAACATCATTGATCGAAGCATTTTTATTATGAACTTATCACCGACCTTGTTGTTGTGAAATCTCTTAGGCGAAAACATTTCTGACGCCCTCGTTTCTTCCCACTGATTAGACTGTCCTTCATTATAGATGTGATGCTTGATGTAAATGAGTCCTGCATAATCAGGAACTTCGTCTTCTTTGATTAATCCTTCGGGGCAAACAAACCAAAAGTAATTTACAAACGGCTTTTGAATTTCCTGACCTTCATCAAAGATATACTTCCCGTCTTCAGCGCGCACAAGATCAAGTTTTTCATCCCTTCTGTATCTGCCGAAACTGACCGGGACACCTTTCATTCTTTTATGTTTGTCAGGCTTGTTTCTGAAGTCGGCTTTGAAGTCTGCCAGGCTTGTCTTGATTTCATATTCATGAAGAAATCCTGATTTTGTTATCGACAAAAAATCACACTCACCAACGTTCGGCACGCAATGAGTACTTGAACAGCAATACGCGTGCTGCTTCTGCTGAACGTGGTGAAACAAAACCCTTGCAATGTCACGTTCTTTCATTCATTCAGTTTAAGTTTAACCGGATCATCTTCAAACAGTCTCGGCAACGGACTGCCCGGCAATGAGCCGCCACGATCACGCGCATATTGTTTGCGGCCTGCATCTGTGTCAACTGTCAAAGTCCAGCCGCCATCGAATTCGTGGACATCTCGTTTCGGTTGTATTTCATCGACAGTGCATTCACCGTATATCGAATGAATCACTTTGTTGCCTGGGTTGAATTTGTTTAGGTTCATTCTTCTTCGCATTTACAATGCTTGGAAACGAACCCGCACTTATCGCAGGTCTTGAATGTTCCTGCTTGATGCCTGATATCCTGCCTGCCGAATACTGATATCATTGAAAGCTGTGCTTGCCTCATCTCTGCAACTTGATGGTTGTCGTAGATGCCTTTGGTTTCACACAACTCGTCAAGTATTTCAATGGTCTTCTGAATGTGTTCGGTGACGTTGATGGTTACAGCCATTACAACTGTTTTTGATTCTGTTCCTTCTGCTGCGTGGTCAATACCGCCTTTCTGCAAGTGTATTGAGCTGACGAACTGTTCAGCGGTCGAACCGTCTTCAGTGTCCAATCCTTCACAATAGCAATCTTCTCCATTTACGATAAGCACTTTCACTTCTGATCCTACATTGAAGCAGTGCATTATTTCCCTGTCGTGCTCAGTTCCGTTTCCTGTGATTAAAGCCGTGTCGCCTTTCTTGAATTCTTCCATGATGTTACTTTTTTGTTACTCTGTAAATATACGAAAAATTTTAATCGCTTTGGGGTGTGGCTGGCTTCGCGCTGATTGTGGATGTTGGGGTGGTGGTCGGGGTCGTTGGTGGCGAGTAGGCGCGCGGCTATTTAACGATAATATAATTATGAAGCGGTAGCGGACATAATGCCATGTTATGTTACTTAGCTCGGAAGCTGCCTTATGCAGCGTGGTGTGGAGGGGGTGGGGTGTATAGGATTGTCAATATTTGTTCAAGTCTTCTTCTTGATAAATAGAGTAATAGTGATCTATTGAATCCAAGTACATCTTTGCGCTGTCGATGTAAACGCCTTTACATTCATTTATTACCTTCTCAAATTTGGCTGTCGCCTTATCCTTTATAGTGTTAATCTCACTGTAAACTTTCGGGCTTCCGGTTATCCTGTCCACAAATTTATCATATTCAACCATGCCAAAACCAAAATTTGCTATTGCTGCGAACTCAAATTTGGCATCCTCTTTTGCTTGTTCTCCTGGCGTCAATTGTACTTCAGATTCACCACATGATACTATCAGTATCGATAGGATTAATAAATACTTCATATTCAAAGTTTAGCTGTATGCTCAGACAGGAAGAAAAAAAGAAGCGTGGAGCAGTTTCCTTATCTGTATCTGGGCATCGACAAACGCCCGCTATAAAATAAGTCAGCTCCACGCCTTTGGGTTGGCGTGCGCATCGTCTTTTATAGCTTCGTGAAATTTGTCGATTTCAGATACAAAGTATAAGACACGTTTCGAATGTCGGGACTAATATAAGTATATTTGATATGGTCTTTGCCAACCCTGTCTACGAGCTTCTATAAAGCCGCTCAAGCAGACAGGGCGTTGGTTGTCTGTTATTAACAAACCATCACATATGGCAAAAATCAAACGGTCGTCAGGACCAAAGACTATTCAATACACGAATAGTCCCATCTTGAAGATTAACAAATCTATCACCGTAAAGGTGAAGAAAGGTTAATGACTGGCCCGGTGTAAGAGCCGGGTTTTTTGTTTAAGTAGCCTCTCCGTGTTAGCAAATGCGCCGTAGCTCTACGAAGTATTTGCGGGTGGTCAGGTTAGACTGTAGGGGTTTGTGGGGCTATTTAACATAATACTGCATTATACGAATGCGGGCGGATGTAAAGCGCGCTGGCAAGTAGGCGTATAATTCAATGTTATGTTAGTATAGCTTGGTTTCATTTTATACAATGTACTTCTTTTTTTGTTCAAATGCGTAGCCGAGGCATGAGCATTTTCATTAAGTCTGTGAGCTTTTAAAATGATTGTTACTTTTCTGACAATCATTTTAAATTGAGAACTCCTATTCTTTTTCCATGTAGCGTTGAGGTTATCAGTTTCGCGATGAGGTTATTTGTCTGAATGAACCTTGACCATTGTGAAGTCGATTCCTGTTTCGGTCTTCTTGACCGCATATGTCTCGCCGCTTATCTCGATGAATTCAGGATTGACTTCGACCAGCTCTGCAAGCTGTGAAGACCTCGCTGCGTTTTCTGCTCCGTATTCGCTGATTCTATTTTCAAGCTCCTTCCTTTCTTCAACTAAATCGTCAATGTTAATTCTGTCATGGATGATTTCTTTTAGCAATTTGATTGCCGTTTTTGGTGATTTCATAACTTGTTTATTAGTGGTTAAACTTTTTAGCGTGCTGCCGTTTCTTCTTTCGGAGCTTTCGCGCCCTGATTGATTTCGGATCGTTGCTTGCTATGTAGCCGTATTTCTTACTCATGTATTCGGATTTATAACATTGATTTGAATATTAATATCCCGGCCTGGGTCAACCTGATCATTATACCCCAACAGCTTTGCAATGTTTTCAAGTGCGCGCTGTTTGTCATGTAGCTTGATCTTCAGCACTTCCTTTGACCAATTATCGCCGACAATAGTTTCAGTCTTGATTTCAGATATGCACGCCTTCTCACGGTCAGATAGATCATCGAACTCTTTTTGAGTCAGCCAATCCTTATTCAGATTAGCGAATGTAGCGAAGGCAATCTTCATGAATTCATCGACTACTTTAGCCTTTGAAAGTCCGAGCTGTTTTTCGAGATTGCCAGTCAATTCGTCTATATACACCTTGATGTTAGCTTTTGCAAGGAGTTCGGAAGATGATGTTCTTGCTGCATCGTAGCTCGAATTAGGGTACACAGTCATATAAGCTTTAGTAGCATTATTCTGCAATAGGTATTCTCTGACAAAGGCTTCGTGCTTCTCTGACAGTCCCTTTCCTTTCTTCTGTATTTCAGTCTTTGTCTTCGCCATTTGTTAGAAGTCTATCACTCCTTTCTTCTGCTTGTCTGAATCCCGGCTTTCTCTTGTTTTCTTGATGCGGCGTTACCTCCATTTCATAGACCCATTCTGCTTCCCTCTTTCCGTTAACGAAGTAACTGATCCGATATTCAACAGATGAATTATTCTTCCCTGTCAACGATACCGCCACGATCATTGCTTCGATTTCGCCTATCACGGTTTTAACTCTTGCGCCGCATTGTAATATTTCAGTCTTCTTCTTTGTCATTTACTGATATACATCTTCTTTTGTATGGTTCAATAATATCAACGCAAGAAAGGTTGACATCATGTCTTCAGGCTCAATGCCGTATTTTCTGCCGACATTCATTTTCAAGGTAGGTACTTGGCAGCCGTTTTCATCTCGAAGCATCTGCATGATTGTGCCAATCTTCGAAGACAGGCAAACTGAATAAACTATGTTGTGAAGTGTTTCGGCTTCAATGTTATAATTCAATAGACGGTCAATCGCTTTTCCGACAACATCAATAACTTCTGCTGAAGACCAATCTATATTGTCATGAATGCTTTCGGGTGTCACTGCCGCCATGTGTTCAGCAAGTGCTTTTTCAACAAGTATTTCGCCTTTAGTTGGCGGTCTTAATTCTTTCTTTTCCATTTTGTTACGTTTGCGTGTTACTTATTTTGACACGAATTCTATTTTACGAGACTTTCTCAATTTCTTGGTATAGATTTCCGTCGGACAGTCTAAAGCTTTCTTAAACAGCCTTAGAGTAAGCTCTTGGCTGATATACTTATCAAGCTGTCCTGCGCCGACAAGCCTCACTTCATTCTTTGGCTGCTGAATGAAAGTGATTCTTATCAAGAAGTGCTTGTTGATAAGCTTCCTTAAACTGTCGATTTCTTCTTTCACTTTGTCTTGAATAATTTGCTGAAGAATCCTGTGCTTTCTTGTTCCGGCTCTTTGGTTTCTTCAATTATTACGCCCGCAAATCGATAGGCTCTGAACTGATTTTCTTTGATGCCTAAACTGTCGCACATTATTCTGATCATTCTTCTGAATGCCTGTTTTGTGACAGCGTGGCAACCGTCGCAAAGATCGTCAGCGTATTTCGGGTTGACCCGTTCTCGGTATATTGATACAAGTTGATCGCGGTCTGCCTTTTCAAGTTCGCCTTTCTTCAGCATTTTTTGCATGAAATAAATGTCTTCCGGCTTGAATTCAAATACTGATTGTCTTCTTTTCATCTTTCTTCTTTTGGCTGCATTGGTGTTAATATCTAAGGTCATATTTTGGTGCTTGATTTTGATTGTAGGAACGACAGAAGCGAACTGATAAAGCAAACGATGCACGCGCAGATAGCTGCGTCGTAGATGTTCAGCGACGCGATCAGAACGAACCAGAACGCTGCACACTTATTGCAAAGCAACCATTTCGGAATCTTGATGATCTTGTCTTCACGCTTATTTGCATACTCAGTCAGAAGCCGAACGAACATTTCGTGGCACGCCCAAATAACACAGGACAAACCGAAGTACTGCATAAGATCGAATGATAAAAAGACGTTGATTTCTGTCATTTCTACTGTTTAAAGTTACTGAATTTTCCTGATGAAAAGGAACGGCGGTAGTAACAACACCGCCTTCAGATTCGATACGTCACCGAAGCCTATCCTTTTCGAATCGGCCCGAAGACCGATAAAACAAATGTATTAAATTTTGTACATTAGCCAAAATTGTAACTTAAAAAAGTAATAATGACGGCAGATCAAATCAAGGCAGTAGTTCTATCTAAAGACTACAAGTATTTCGAAGGCGATAAGAACATCAATATAATTGGGGTCCGAAATTCCGATAATTTAACCAATGAATTCGACGATGATTTATACATCGTCATGGAAGAAGACGGCGAAGTTGTCGTACATCATTTCAAAGACTTTACAACCGATCCAGGCAACTACTATCTGAAGAAAAAGTTCTTAAATAAAGACGGCTGCGCTATTTTGAAGCCGGGTCAATATCGTGGAATGTACACCTTCGGTCGCCATCGTGGAAAATACGAAGCGCTGTGTCAGATTAAAGAATGCACACTATACCGGGACGCTGACAAAGATGATCTGATTTCAAAAGGCGTTGAAGATACAGGAATGTTCGGCATCAATTTACACCACGCTTTCGACTCTGAAGACATCAACAGATATTCGGCAGGCTGTCAGGTACTACAGCGCCCTGAAGATTTGGGCAAAGTGCTACAGCTTGCAATGACAAGCGCCAAAGCATTCGGAAACGGTTTCACCTACACCCTGCTTGAAGCAAAAGATTTCATATCGGCTACAGCAAAGACCACAAACAAGAAGAAAAAGAAGAAGAAAAAATGAACTACTTCACAGACGGCAAAGGAAAACCAAGCTTGACACGTGTGCTTGTATTTATTGCCTGCCTGACCGCTTGTGTTTTAGGTATCGTTCAGGAGATATTGCACGCGCTTTATGAAACTGAAAGAAGTGTCGGTGTTATATCTGCGTTTCTGGCCTATGCCGGATTGAAGAAGGTGTTTCAAAAGCGTGAAGAAGTCAAATCGTGACAAAGGAAACTAAAATACTAATTGTAATCGGCGCGCTGATCTTGATTGTCGGACTGCTGAACAACTTCGGCATTGATTTCAAAGATGATAATACCGATATGCAGCCGTTCATCGACTACCATATCGATAAAGAGCGTGAATTAATCCAAAAAGATTCTATAATAAACCAACAGAATGAAGACTTCAATCAATTACTTCAAGCCTACTATGCAAAAGATACTGCCGTTCTTAATGCTGATAAGTCTGAACTGCACGATCTGCTTAACAGGCACAGCGCAGGAACAAGACACAATCTGCCGCCCCGTAAGTGAGATAAAACAACTGCTGATTGATTCGCGAAAGCTGCCTATCTGCGATTCACTTCTAAACAACCGTATCGAGCAGATCGAAACCCTTGAAGATAAGATCGATATACAGCAGGAGCAGAAAGATAATCTACTTGAGGCAACAGAACAGCAGCAAGGAACTATTAACGGGCTTAGAAACGATCTGAAGAAGTCCAAAAGAAAGCTATCCTTTTTGAAAGGAACATCAATAGTCGGCGCAGCAGGTGTCGCATTTTTAACAATTATATTAATCGTAACATTATGACAGTGACAAAAAAACAGTTGATTAAATTCAACAACGCCCTACATGATTCGGCAGGGATGCCCGGTGTAAAATTCGCCTATGCAAACAGCAAGAATAGAAAGATTCTAAAGTCTGAAATGGAGTCTTTACTTGAATCAAAGAAGACTTCAGAAGACTACGTGAAATATGAGACAGAACTTCGTTCCCTTGTAGAAAAGCACGCCGAAAAAGACGAAGACGGCAATCCTGTGCAGGTCAAAAATAAGAGCGGTGAATTCGCACTTAGTGTACCTGACTCTGATAAGGTTTTTAAGAAGGATTTCAAAGCTCTGGAAAAGAAACACAAGAAGGCGCTTGATCAGCAGATACAAAAGACGGCTGATTATAAAGAAATACTTGAAGAAGAAGTTGATCTTGATGATTTAGGCATTTACAGAATAAGCCCTGACCAATTACCACCACAAATAAACTCAATCCAAATCGATGATCTTGATTTGATGATCGAATAATATTTTTTGAGTCGGAGAAAAGCGTCGGTTGTTAGCTCAGTCGGCGTTTTTTTATAAACGCAGAACCCGAAACCGAAACTGCGTTCGGTCGTCCAGGTAGAAGCGGACTATCAAAATAAAGAACGTCTTTCAGGTTTGGCTAAAGGTAGCGAATACTTCTAACCATTTCAAGTGCCAATGTTTCAGCTTCGAATTGAACTGAATATCCGCGTGCGCCTGGTTGTGATGTTTCCGGCACACGCCGCAAAGGTTCTCGATGTAGTCTTTATCTTCAGACGTGCCGCCCATCCCTTTTGAATCAATGTGATGCACATCTACAACAGCACTTTGGCAGTACGGAATTTCACATTTGATATACTGATCTTCAGCACAATCGAAATGATCAAGATATATTTTAGTGTGCTTCGTCATTGTTCAAATATTGTCGGAGTGTCAAGGCGTTGCTGAATTCGCTTGACTGCTGCGGCGAAATAATCTTTATCTAATTCACAGGCGGTTAATTCAAATCCCAAGTTATGACAGGCTATTGCGATAGATCCGGAACCAAGATGCGTGTCAAATATCTTATCTCCTTCTTTGGTGTAGTTCATTAAAAGCCATTCGTACAGCTCAACGGGTTTTTGTGTTGGGTGTATTCTGGCGTTCTTACCATCGTTATTCCAATTAATACTCTTACCCTGTACATTACCTCTCCATTCAAAACGAAACACTTTTATGTTCACTCCAAATGAATGTGAGGCAATATCGCCATCTGATAAATTTGGATATTGTAATCCACTTGGGCTTTTGTCATGAATTATTCTTCCAACATTAGGTACCATGGATCCATAATAATTTATGCCCCAAATAATTTGATTCTTTGAAACTCTAAACATTTCTTTGAAATATTCCGGATCTGGTACCTTATCATTCCATTCAATCTTTTTATGAAATTTACGTGAATCTGTATGATTAACGTCGCCTATCCCATACGGAGGGTCCACAATAGCCAAATCAAAATAGTTGTCAGGATAACGAGACATTAATTTCATGTTGTCCTCGTTGGTTATTTCTATTTTGTCGGTTAATTTCATCTGTAGTAATGTCTTGACGCTTCAATTTCAATGTGCTCAAGAAATGCTTTGTCTTCTGGCGCTGGCAAATGAACCCCGGCTGTCGCTGCGCTCCAATTTCTGAACCGTTCAATTGCTTCTGTCATTTCGCCCGTCGATAGATCAGCACTACTTCGAATGTCTTTACCCTTTCCAAGCGGCCCCTCAATGTCTACAATGAAGATATCGGGGTTTGCTGTAATCTTAAAGAAGAACCTTTTGACATACGCAGTAGTGTAGCCTGTTTCCATTGCGAACCACTGAATCAGAAGGTGAAGATATTTGTTCTGCTTCGGAGTCCGTTGACTCTTCTTCTTTAGTTCAACGACACATTCTTCTTTCAGGAGTTTCAACACTCGTTCGCTGAATTTCTGCGCGTGATCCTGATCTTTTAAGTTGTAGAGCATAGTTCAGATTGATTTTCGATACAGTACAGCGTGAAGTCGATTGAATTCCGGCGCTGTTTTAGGCTTGTGATGTAGTCGTCAAGTTCCTTTCTGTTGGCTGCGACGAAGTACCCGTTCGAAGTAGCGCACAAATCCTTGACAAGTCCCTTCTGACGTATGTATTGAATCATTTTGCGTACACGTGCGCCACCTATTTTGATGTCGTTCATACCAAAGTAGTATTGAATCCGATCATTCGTCACGGCGTTTTCTTTTCCTACTGACAATTCAATCTTCGCTGCTATCTTCTTAGCGATCTTGGTTTCTTCTTCGTTCAGTTCAATGGTATATTCTTCAAAGCCTAATATCATTTCTTAATGGTTATTTGGACAGCCTAAGTTTATCAGCATTTCGGTTTCAGCCTGAATTATTTCGTTCCTGTGTTTGATGAATTCTTCTATTTTGCGAAGTGCTTCAGAAACTTTCGCGTGTTCCTTGCCGTGATCTTCACGATGCTTATCAGACATAAATCCATGTATCGGTTCATCAATTCTGATTTCAATCTTAACAGTCGATCCATAATTATCGCCTTCAAAACTTACTGAAGGATCATGTACGATTTCATTCAGAAACATTAGGTCTGCCAACGCGACGCAAAGCTTGAATCGCGGCATTTCTTTCATTTGATTTTCTGTTATCATGTTACTTTAATTTATTAACGCACATCTGACAGCCGCATACTGCTTCAGCGCGATTGATTTCTATTTCTTTCTGCGGCCAATTTCGTTGCAGTGTCTTCGTTGGTTTAACCAAGAAAGAACCGCCGACGATTATCCCGAATATTATTAGCATTCTAATCATTCGATTATTTTTTGCGATCTAATGATCTTTAATTCCATCACCCAATAAGTAGTGTCTCTGACAACTTCGACGGCCTCACTTATCGTCTTGATTTTTTTGGCCTTCACAACCAAACACATAATTATAAGTGCAATCAATTTCATCTTACGTTCTTTTTCTGCTCTTGTCATTTCCTAAAATCCTTTCCTTTCGCAAGAATCAAATTAAACATTTCAAATATCCGGCTTTCGGCCCGGTCGCCGTATCTGACTGCCAGATCATCGACAGATAAATTCGTTGTGAAGAACGTCTTGTCACCTGTGTTGATAAATGTATCGTAGCGCGTTTCAAGCAGTATTCGAAAGACTTCGCTTTTGCCGTAGTGTGTGCCGTCTTCTTCTGATCCTATGTCGTCGAAGTACCGCTGACCTTTGAAATAGTCCTGAAGCTCCTTGTGACCGTTCACGTTGAACTTGCTGATCACTTCTTTTGACGTTGACATTGCGAAACCGTTATCAACCATATTCAAAAGCGGATTCAATTTGTGTAATCCGCGAAACATGAAGGTCTTTCCGACTCCGTTTGCACCACATATCAACAAACCTTTGTTGAAATTTGCGTTCTCTTTGTTGAAAAGAACAGGCGAATCGAAGAACTTTTCATTCTTAGCGAAGTATTGGATCACCGTGTAGTAAAAATCTGTTATCTCAAAGCTTCCGTTCATCGGTTTCAGCATTTGTTTGGCAATGATTTGGAAGTCGCTGTGTAGAATCTTCGCAAAGTTCCGCTTGATTGATCCGTCTTCGTTGCCGTACTGCTTTAAGAACTGTCCTGAACTCATGTTTATTTCAGTTAGTTGGTTCATAGTGATTCAATTTCTTTCTTTACTTTGCCATATCCTTGATTTTGGATTGCAAAAGTTATAAATCCAGAGTCTCCAAAGACACGCATTACATAATATCCGTCTCTTTTTGGTGTCATGTCTTATCAGATTTAGTTCCGAACCAAGATTCCATATCGTCGCCTTTCTGCTGCACGTTCTTGATTCCGGCTTTTGGTTTGCATTTTTCGCTGAAGACATCGATATACTTCACGCCTTCTTTGTTTGTTTTCCTGAGTTTCAAAATCGAAAGGAAATTTGTTGACCAGAAATCATCTTGACGCGCCCACTTGATAATAAATGCGATCTCGGTGAAGGTATATTTGTCTAAGCGCGTCAACTTGTCGATAGTATCAAGCCACTTTTCCACCTGGGCTTTTGTTTTTGGTCTTGTCTTTTCTGGAAACCATTGTAAAGACTTCTCGAAGAAGTTAACGACTTCTTTATTTATTACAGTATCAATAGCATTACCATTAACCATAACACTTACACTCTCATTTACGGTTGAATTTGTTGACCCTTGTTCAGCAGAATCAACACTTGTTGAATTTGTTGATTTCTCAGCACGCTTCTTCGCTGATTCATGTCCTGCCTTCGATCTCTTTTCTCTGATTGATTTATACTTTATCAGGTCACGCTTCAAGGCTTGACGTACAGGCTCGAAAGCAATCTTGACAGCCGACACGTCAGTGACGGGTTGTTCGTCGTTTACATACGATAGTATGTGTTTCAGTAATTGCCCAGCTTCTTCGTCGGTTAAGTGTTCAACCGTGTGAATCAGGTCACAATAAAGTAGGAAAGATTTCTTGTCTGTTGCCATTTGATACAGTTTTTAAAGAACAGTTGAAAAAATGATTGAGGAAAGGAACTGTTCTGAAACCTTTTACAGGGATGCCTCCGCAAACCTCAACCGCAAGATACAAATTAATCTGCATTTAATAGCTCAGGGTTTTCGTAGATGTTTCCTATTACTTCATATTCAGTTCCAGCAAATAACATTGATGGTTTGGTTCTAAAGGCGTGGATGATTTCAACCGTAGCCTTTTCTGTTAAAACCTCTGGATAACTACTTGTAGTATCTTTCCATTGCAAAATATCCCCTTCATAAATCTCTACTCCGTTCTTGTCTTTTAGTCCTGTGTATTGCATTACATTGGAATACCGCTTTAGAATATCCCCCGCCAATAGTGTGTGCGTTTGGATTATCATTTCTCCGTGTTTACCGTCAAAATCATTCCAAGCTCTAAATTTTATTTCTCTCATTGTTACTTTTTTAATGGTTTAAGATATGATCAAGCAGATCGAAGTCGCGCTGTGTCGGCGGTCGTTCGACGGTTCTGATTAGCTTGCTTACAACCTTCCTGTAGTTGCGCTGATAAGTCTTCAGAACCTTTGCTTCTTTCTTCCTTTCCGCATCTGATTCGTCTCTTTCCTTCTGCCGAAGTTCGGCTTCTTCTAATAGCTGTTTCATAAATTTTAGTGATTCGTCAAATTTTGATTTCATCCTTATCACATCTTTATCGCTGATATCTATAAGATTGTTTATAAGACGAACACTGTTCAATACGGTCGCGTGATTCTGATTGAAAATCTTCGATACAGTTTGAAGCGAATGCACACAGTTATGACCCTTCATTTTATGCCTGAAATAATAATAGACAAGGGAGCGAGCGATAACAACTTCAAAGACGCGCGTCCTTCTGTTCATATTCTTAATCGAAACACCCGCTGCGATGGACGCGCACCGAGTTATAAACTGAATTTCTGCCGGACTGATTGGCTCTGATCTCATGCTTTCGGATCGTCAAGCTTTTCAGCAACCTTGTCGGTAGCATCACCTGGATTGTAGTTTTCACCTTTTTCAATCGGGTCGCCTTGTGCCGCTGTAAGCTCATTGATTAATTCAGAAGCCCGGTCGCGAGTAAGCCCACAAGAAACCTCGTAATTAAGTTCTTCAAGCTGTTCAGGTGTGATCTGTGCGCCGAAGATAAGACCGTCAATCATATTGATCTGTGCGTCGGTCGCTTTGTAGTCCATGTTGTCGAGCTTGATTGCCTGTCCGAGCTTGTCCCACATATTCGTTTTCGGCAGATACTTAACGAGTCTTTTGATCACCGTCTTCTTTGCCATTTCTTCGAAATGATCATCCCAAATAGAGTGATTAACGAACGTCTTTTTCTCATCCTTAAAAGCCTTGTGACTCTCTGACATTTCATCGCGAATTTTCTCGATCTCTTCAAGCGTCATAACCTGAACCTGCTTGAATCCCTGCGCCAAAACCCCAACGGCATAAACGTGCGTGACGGTCTTTGACTTATACTTTGGCTTATGTGTTATTTCGACAGATGTTCCGAGCGAAGTTTCGAATGTGTCGCCTTCAAAAACTACGTGGGAATAAACCGACTGCGCTGATCCCGTGTCTGTAACCAATTTGACAAGACCCTGATAAGAAGGTTCGACCCGGCACTTGACGATCCAAACGTCGTTACCGCCTTTCTTTTCGCCCGTCTTGTGATTGAAGGGTATTAAGTAAGCAAGCTTCAAGACCGGGTTCAGTGATAAGTCGGTCTGCGCTAAGTTGATAACGCACTCAAGTACCGAATCGGCGTCGGCTCTCTTCAGCATTGAATTGCCTTGAACGATTTGCATTGCGAATGAAATCTCTTTGATGAAATTCTCTTCAGATTTGAGTTGAAGAAACCTTTCTTTGATCGGGTTAAAACTTGATGTCGTGAGTTGATGCGCCACCGTCAGCGCCGTTTCTTTTTCTGTCATTGTTACTAAGTGTTAGTTGTTACTGTTAATAAAGTTAAGAAATTATTGCAACTTGATTGCCTTTTCTTTCCAGCGTTCAGACTTCAAAACGAACTCATTGAATTTGTCTGATAGTTCGCCGATAAAATCCTCGTAATATTGAACGTCAAGGTTCATTAGTTCGTGTGAATCAAACGATATGTCTTCTCCTGATCGTTTGCGAAGTTTCACTTTGCATTTCTTTTCGATTTCAAGAAGTGTCTGTTGTGAAATGTTCAACGCCTTCAATTTCGCTTCATCAATTTTATTAGATTCCGACATAGTTGTTGATTTTTCTGGTTATTAATTTACCAAGTTCGCCCAAATAATTGACTCGCGTTCCAAGCTTGTCTTTCAGTTGGTCAATTTCGTAGTTGTAGAACTCGCCTTCTTTTAATTCAACGTCGATGTCAACGGTGTATCTATCGCCTTTGTTTGAGAAAACGATAGTGCTTTTTTCTTCGTCGAATTTTCCGCTGACGATTGTTCCATGAAGCCTGAAGAACTTCACAGCGTTGATTTCATCCATTGAAACGTTGACAGGAACGCGAGTAATTGTGTTGCCCCACTTGTCAGTATATGGATCGTTCATCAAATCCCTGCGCTTGATTTTCTCGAACAGATATTCATGCGGCCCTGTGCAAAAACCCTTCAACGATGTGTAAACAAACGGCTGAACTTGATAGTTGGTGTTGTAGTGTATTACTGTTTTCATAGTCCAATCTGCTTTAGTGCTGTTGGGGTGAGTTCTAATGCAGCGAAAATTACTTCTTCGACTGTGCCGTTTAGATCAATTTCAAATCCATACCCTTTGATTAATTCAACTGTTACTTCATAATCGTCAGCCTGATCTAAATGAACTGTTTTTATATTCTCAAACAAAACCCTCTCTTTTGCTTTTTTGTATTGTTCGTCTTGTAAAAAGTATTTACCCTGCTCGCCTTCGACATAATATTCAACAATGTTTTCTAAGCATTTTATAACTCTCCCTTCTTTATCACAAGGAACAAACATCCAAAGCTCCAAGCGTTGTTTGAGGAAGTTGGCATAGTCTCGCATTAATATATGGAAGTGTCCGCTTCTGTCGTGTATAGAGCATTTTTCGGCTTGCTCCAAAACAAAGTCTGTCATTGATATTAGTTTCATGTTGCTACTTTTTAACGATGATTTTTGTTTCTACTTTGAACGGCTCTGAATAAATCCAAACTCTTAAGCCCTCCAGATAGAAACCCAAGTAAAGCATGAACCGCTTCAAGCCTTCGTCTGCGTCTCTCATGTCTAATCCTTTACCTGATGCTTCAGCCATTTGTTCAATTATGTCAGCAGGAACGCCTTTTATTTCAAACTCTATCTTGTCAAATTCTTCGCCGTGATCAGCCTGAAGCTTTTCAGCGATCTTCATAAATGAATCTATCTTGAATTGAATGTCTTCTTTTGTCATTGTGTTACTTTTAGATTGTTACTTTTTACCACCAAATCCCCGCTACGTTAATAGCGAGGTTTAACGAATCCTAAATAATTTAATCGACCACAAAATCTAATATTTTTGGTATAGATTCTTTTCCCTCTAAAACCTCTATGCTTGTAGGGGTTACTATTGCTGTTATGTGAGGATGATAATTTGTACATAGGAATTTAATTAACGGCAATGATGCGTTTTTTAAATCACCCAATATTTTTTCTTCTATTTCTTCTGCCACAATGTCAAAAAACTGACTATCTATTGCGTCCGTTTGTTCACCATCACTTAAGGATAATTGTTCTTCATTATCCTGTAACACTTGTAATATTAATTTCTTAATCATAATATGATTTTTAGTTTTGTCGGCTTCATCGCCTTTGTTATAACAAATATACGAATTATATTACTATAATGCAAGCTTTTTAGTGAAGAATATTAATATAGTTCGCATAAAAAAGGCTCTGAATTGCTTCAAAGCCTTATCCTGCCTACGTATTAAACCAATTTATTATGAAAAGAAAAGATTGGCAGAATGTTTTTAGTACACTATCCCTGAATTATACCCTTCTTTGTCGGGCCTGATTCCGAATTCATCTGTTTCGTCGTCGTATTCTGGAAAGGCTCCGTCGTTGTCACAGATGAAATCAATTGCAAGACGCTGATAAAACTGTGACTTATTGACGTGCTTTCCTGATAGCTTGTGAAGGCCACTGTTGTCAGCCTGTGCAGCGTTGTCGTCGGACTGTTCAAGAATCCCTTTGTCAGTTACCCTGAACTTTAAATGAAGTATAGCTGATGCAAATGCCAAGTGATGTAACGCAGGTCGAACGTATTTCTGAATCAACTCCAAGCGCGTTGGCGTCAATGTTCCTGTGTCGTCTATTTCATCAAGCAGCCCTTGATATAAAGACGTGCCAAGTAGATTCTGAATAGCCGTGTCCTGCTCTATAAAGATCAGCTTCTTCATAAGCTCATGGTCTACCGATTTAGACACAGGCATTGTATCAATAAACTTTTCAACGGTAGTAAGTCTGATTATATCTGTTGCCATTACTGTTCTGTTTCTGCTTGTTTCACTAATGCGTCTGCTGCTGTTGTAGATAATCCCGGAACAGCAAGAAGTAAAATGCCTTTTGCCTGTTCAGGTGTTAATTCTCCGAGTCCTATCTTGCCTATAACTTCGACAATCGATGCAATCTGAGCGCCATTTAAAGCCTGTTTAGCGACATCTTCTGTAGGCAGCGGTTGCACAACACCATCTTCAACCGGAACAATCACAGGCTCGATCCCTGCAAGCGACAGTATTTGTTGCTTATTGAGTTCAGCCAGTACGACGCTCTGCATATTATCAGGAAGTTTCGAAATCTTTCTTGCAAGCTGTGCGCCCTTATCGTCTGCGCCCGCTTCTACTTCTAAGGAGTATTTGACAAGCTTCATTTCTTCAGCTATCTTATTAACCTTTACAAGCATATTGAAAGGGTCTTCAATATCTTCCTGGCGCTGATCGATGTAGATAACTTGAAACAGTTCAAGTGATTCCTGAAGTTCGTTCTTGCCTCCAAGTTCGCCCGATACCCGAATTCCAAACAAGGCCGGGTTGGTGACTTCGTGCGCTATAAATATATTTTCCTGCGCCCGTTTCTCAGTTTCGTTGTATATGTCTTCATTCCCGGTCGATGGCAAAGCTTTTAACTCAGGAACGTTTTCGGCATTCGGATCAGAAAAGGTGATGATAATACTATCGCCGTCTTCGCCTCCGTAGTGCTTTATGAACTTTCGCTTCTCTGCCTTTCGTTCGTCCGCGTCAGGAATTCCCGTCGGGAAATTAATGTGATAGCCTCCCGTGAAGTTCTTCTTGATCATGTTCAGCGTGAAGGTGCTGATCCCCGCGTCACTAAATATCCAATCGATACCTGCTGCATAGGTCGGAGTAGGGTAGTCTTCTGCGCCGATCTGTTCGTTTTTTATAATAAGAACCTGGTTCAGTAGAAACTTCTTTTCCTTGTCAGATAGCGTATCGAAATCATCAGGCAGCGGCGTTGTGCTGAACTCCTGCTTAAGCTGTGTGTTTGACTTCTTAGACTTTGCGTCTTTCCAATTGTCTGAAAACTTCCAATGCCCGGCGACCATCGACTTGCGACCTTTGAATGCCGGGATATAATCAAGTGCAGCTATCTGGGTTTTGTCTTCATTCCATCTGACGCCGATTGCCGCAAGGTTTAGAACTTCGTAATCATTTGTGACAAGCTTCGCGACTTTGTTTAAGTCCTTTTCGCCGTGTTTGTTTTCGATGAACTCTTTAAGCTGACTTGATTCTGCTTCCTGCCAGCCGTTGCCTGCAATCATCTTGCACTTACGACTGATAATAGAACTGTGCTTTGTTGATTTGGTCTTCGATGCTTTAACAAGCAGTTCAGGAAGCATATTATCTTTGCCCCACTGAATGATTTTGTTCGCTTTATCTTCTATAAAATGATGGTGTGAAAGATCATCTTGCTTACTGAAGTTCTGACTAACGACAAGCATATTAAGCTTTGACTTGTCTTCAGTCTTTTCAAGATCAGCGCTCGTTTTTATGTGTATCGTTTCCATTAGTCAAGTAACGTTTTCTCTGTGATAGGTTCATCAAGTTTTTTGTCGGTAATGGTCGCAACATCAAAACGCATCAAGCCGCGTTCAAGTAGTAGCTTGCCTGTAGGATCAAGATCACCTGAAGCAGCAGCCTGATATATCTTGTAGTTGTAATTACCCTCTATCAGAAACACTTTCCCGGCAGGTAAATCTTCAAGCGCCTCAGTTGTTAGTTCAAAATCAATTTCGTTTGCCTTGCAATCTGCTAACGTACTGTCTGTAACTTGCAAAACCTTGATGAAATCTGTCTGCTGTGTTGACTGAAGTTGCATAATCAAGAAGACAGGATCGATATCTATCCGATCTTTCAGAGTTACAACCTTCGCATTCAGTCCAAAATCAACGTTTAACATAAAACAAAAAAAGGCACAGCTTCAGCCGCACCTTTCAAATTTACTTAATTAATTCTAAGCAGGCAAAGTGAAAGCAGTAAACGCTTCAGCCGGGGTTCCTGAATCATCGCCTGTATCGTCGTAAACAAATGACAGTTCAGGTTCAACGCCTTGCAAAACAAAGGTAAACCCACTAAGATCAGCTAAAGCCTTCCCTGAATTGTTTGATCCTTCAGATAATTTCAATCCGTTCTGCGTTCCGTAGACGCGCTTGACGCCGTTCTGATCTTCGACTACAGCAACGAACCTGCCTTTTGTCACCTGATCAATCAATGTCCTTCGCGCATCTTCAGCGCTCTGGGTCTTCGAAGCAAATAGCGTCATTCCGACGTTTTGTTCTGACAGGAACGTTCCGTTCTCTCGTGATCCTGTTCCGTTCTCAACTACTTCAGCCGATTCAAGTTCTTGTTCAAACTTAAAGAAAACTAAATCGGTTCCGTTTGCGACTGATGTTCCAATGATCTTATTGCCTTGATCTTTGTAGGCGAAAGAGCCTGTATCAGTTGCGGTAAATACTGCCGTCACCGTGAATGTCGTTGCAGTTGGCACAGTGTTTACAACGTAGTTACCGTCGTAAGCACCTGCCGATAGTTCGATAACAAGTCCAGCTTGAAGACCGTGACCGCCTGAACCGTTGTCAGCAGTTACTAATATCTCACCGCCGCTATCGTCAGCGACAACCGAATAAGTTCCCGTTGTGTCGCCTGTGTCCTTTACGTACACATTATCGGCGACGAAATTCGTCAACCAAATTGTTTTAGCGCCGCCTGCGACGCTGCATTCAATCCTGTAACCTGATGATAATACAATACAACTCATGTTAATGTTTTATAGTGGTGCAGGCAAGATGCTAAAGGCTGTTGCGCCACCGCCACCGCCCGGTATATTGACTAATCTTGCTGGCTCCGGCTCTTTACCCTGTAAGATTATCGTTGCGCCGTTCAAATCTGTCAATGCTTTACCCGTTCCGCCTGCGCCTTCGGTTAATCGAAGACCGTTTTCAATTCCGTACAGTTTATAAATTCCGTTTTGATCTTTCACAAGCACCAAGAAGCGACCCTTTGAAAGGTTCGTGTAAAGGTTTCTGATCTGATCGTCGAAATCCTTTTCGCCTTTGTTAGGAAGCATGATAGTAATGTCTTGTTGAAAGAAAGATGAACCAATCGCCCGGTCAACTTGTGGGGCCTCAACTACTTCAGCCGATTCTACAAGCTGTTCAATCGTGAAAAATTCCTGTGCTGGCCCTGCGTCCGTTCCTTCGATGATCTCGCCTGTAAAGCCGTAAACCCTTTCAAGCCAATCTGAAATATAGACTGTGATCACGCCGCCTGTCGCATCGCGACACTCTAATTCGTAGCCACCGTCAAGAAGACAATCCAATGCCATAATGATTTATTTTAAATTTACAATTAGCTTGCGATCCCGACCATGTGCGTGTGAACGACTTGCGTTCCGCCTTTGGCTTTCATGATGAATTTATGAACGTCCTCACCTTCGTCGTAGAAGAATTTGTTCGTCTCATAATCATTGATCAAATCAGTTCCAAACCAAAGGTTGTCTTTGTACGTCAAGATTCTTTCGGTCGCCCCTGTCATTCCAGACACACGAACAACCATCACGTCCTCGCCCGGAAACATAAAGTTGTCAGCAGGCTGCGTTAGATCAACGTGGAAATTACCAGTGCCGCCAAGATCGATAATGTTTTTTCTGAGCAACCTATAATCAACAGGTGATAGATAGAATTTTTTGTCTGGCAAATCGTGGAACTCCTGCGGCATTGCGTCCATCAATGAATAGAAATCATCTATCACTGAGGCTGTTGCAGTAATCAATTGATCATTGTCTTCAGTCCAAGTCCCGGTTGAAGTGCCTGTGAATGCGTTGATAATACAGAACGTTGTTGTTGTCGCTCCTGTTTGTACATTGTGAATCTCGAAAGTTCCGTCGTATCCTGCGTCAATTAAATCAAGTGTTACTGTCACGCCATCTTCAAGAATCTCAGCAGTGTCGATTGTTACCTCAACATAAGGCTGACCAACTACGTCAGCAACAGCCGTCACCGCCCCTGTTCGTGCGTCAGGAATATTGTCGCCGAGTCTTAATATAAAGCCTCTGAACAATCCAAGCGGATCAGACAAACCAAGCGCTTCGTCGCCTCGCCAGATGTTTCGTTCAAGCGAATGTTGCGCCTGCCCTGTTTTTGCCTCAACGAATTCAGATTCAAGATTGAAGTTCTCAGCGTCAGCCAATGATCCGGCTTCACCTAACAGGTTATAATAAGTATCATCAAGGTCTTGTTGACAAAGCTCAGACTTGATTTCGATCTTCGTGACCTCAAGTTCAATATCATCAAGCTTAGTTTTTCCAAGTGGATTCCATCCACAAGTTGCAGCCTGCCAGATCGCATCTGTCGCAATACGCCCGAAAGTTTCTTTGTGTTTAATGCCTGGTCGAATTCTGATGTGCTGTGCAGAATTGAACTGAAACAATACTTTCTTGATTGTGATCTCCGCGTTATTCTTTACGAAATCCGCAATTGCTGTTGTATCTAAACTCATGATAAATCTATTTTAATTTTTTTGATTCTTAGTTTTTACCTAACACCATTTTTTCAAGGCGTGTTTGCTCCTTGTCGTTCTTGCCTTCTGCCTCCGAAAGGGTTACTTTAATCTTGTCCGCTTCAAATGCTGGCTTGCCTGCGATTTTAGCGTCAACCATTTTTTCAACGTCGCTGAACTTCTCGCCGACCGCTTCTTTGATGATTTCAGGAAGAGACTTTTTGAATTCATCGAACTCTGCTTTGGTCACGCCTTCTTTGACTTCTGTTTTGTTCTTTTCTGAAAGTTCTTCTTCAGTAGCTTCAGCAGATTCAGCTTCTTTGACTTCTTTGATCACTCTGTTTTCAATAACAAGGATCATATCTTTGCCGTCAATGGTTATTTTAAGATCGCCGTCAGGAACTTCAGTTAGGTTTTCTTCGGCATCAACCCAAGAAACAGCAGCACCTTCTTCAACAGCGTCGCCGTCAATGCGAAGCGTGTTGTCGCCTACTTTAATGTCGATGAAAGTATGCTCGCCAAACATTTGCTTGGTAGCTTCAACAATTTCTTCTTTTGTTAACTTCTCGCCTAATCCTGTAAGGAATGCGCCAAATTTTTCTCTGAATGTTTTAGTCTCTTTGGACATAAGTAATACTTTTTTATCTGTTAAGGTTCCGCTTTCTACTCGTTTCGCGTCTTCTGCTACAATGTAGATTTCACGCTGCCAAGCGTGTCTACAATTCCAATGACCTTGCAACTGAAAGATCGAATAGTTTCTTGTTGCGATTGGATTGATTCCTCTGAATGACATGAAGTTAATATCTTCGCGGCGGTAAATTAAATCTCTTCGGATTAGCGCAGCGCAGAATTCGCGCGTGTTGCTTTCGATCTTTCTTTCACTTCTGTTTGCAGCGTTCAATACATATCGGTATCGAACTTTAACGTTTCCTTTGTCTTCAAAACTCTTTTCGTTAGGGCTTGAAATAGTAGGAATGAAAAACTTTTGATTGCTTAAACTTGCAATAAGTTCTGTGTGATCAAGATCGGCTTCGTCAATGTTGCATAATTCGGAATGAATAAGGGTCCATTGCGCGCCAGGCTTTTCGCCTTTGCCTTTCAGATGATTCAGAAATTCTACCTTCTCGGAATCAGTCAGGTGATTGGAATTCTCTTCAGCTTTAGACATCACCAATCGTTTTTTTAATGTGATTGAATTTATCTTCTACTGAAAGATTTGCGTCTAAGATAATACTTTTATTGATTCCGACAAAATCTTCACCAAAATTGAAGTTCATTCCAAAGTCGCCTTCAAGTGAAATGCCGAAAAGCTTACCGTCGGCAATGTCTTGCAAGACCTGCTTGCTTTCACTCATGAATGATACGATCCAACTGCCGGGATTCACTTCATCGGAATTCATATAGCTGTCAAGTGTTCGGCCCCGTGTTGGATCAAAGAGATAAGACTCGACAACGTATGTGTCATGCAGATGTTGTTTCGGATCGTGGTCGATGTTTACATTTTGCCCGAATAAATTCTTCATAAACTTAAAGGCCATCTTTTCAACTACGTCAGCCGGGAATTGCAAATAGAATTCCTGACAATCATCGCCTTCGCCGATACATCTTTTAATAGGATGGTCAGCAAGCATGACAACGCCTGTAATAATTCCACGCTTAGAGTCAATTGAAGCGAATTTTAAGCTGTCTTCAATGGTTTGAATTCTTTGGCTTCCGTTTGTCTGATCCTTAAATAAAAATACAGGCTGTTTGGTCGCAGGCATATCGACAAGCGAAAGAAAGTTCGTACCATGTGTGAATTTTTCTTCGTCCATTTCTGCCAATACTAAAGGCAGTCCGTTAAATGTGTTTTCAGTTTCCATAATCTAATTTGTTGATAGTTCTTCAATCAATATTTCTGCTTCCTGCGCTGTTGTCAGTTCATTTCCTACAACAAACGCTTTGATTACTGTCTGCGTTGGCTGTCCGCCTCCGCCGCCCGTGCCGCCTTCTGCATCAGTGCCCGTTGCGCCTGCGCCTGTGTCGGTTAGCGGTATATTCGCAGGCGGTGTCCCTGCTCCTGCCCCTCCAAGTGCAGAAGAAAAGCCTGCTGTCGCTGTTCCGCCACCGCCTCCACCGCCTCCTGTCGGATTGAATTTTTTTGACGCGATTGCCGCGACTGAAAGCGCTGTTATTGTTGTGGCCGCTGCAAGTCCGGCGATACCTAACGGCGAAGGCGGAGGCCCAAACTGTGCAATCGCCTGCGTCGCTGCTGCTGCTCCGTTGATAAGCGCCATGACAATACCGAAAGCCTTTTCGCGCTGAAATCTTTTCTTCTGTGCCTGTAATGAAAGTTCTTCGCCCTCCCTTAGTTGGTTGTCTTGAATCTGGTTTATAAGATCGTTGATCTGGCCGATTGAATTAGCGAAAAACATGGCGACCTCTATGCTCTTATTTGCAGATTCTAAATTCTTAGCGGTTCGGTCTTCATTCCCAACAGCATTTATTTCAGTTAGTTTATTTTGATGATCCTGATCTGCTATCTCAATAAGCAGGTCAGCTTCTTCCTTGCTGATTTGTTTTTGCTCCTGCTGAAACCGTATGTTCTGAAGTTCTTCCTGAAATCTCAGCGCTTCAACTTCTAAATCAAGCGCCTGCTGCTCGGCTTCCGCAACTTTTCTACCTTCAAGAAGTTGAAGTCTAAGCTGATCAAGCTGCTGCGACTGATCGAATTCCTGCTGCAATTCCTTGCTGAAGAAATCATTGTTTAGGTCAAGAAGGTCTTGAATAAGCTTTTCTTCAAGCGCTTTTCGCAGATCGTTTTCTTCTTTGATTGTAGAATCAAGCGTTGCTACACGTCTTTCAAATGCAAGCTGAAGCGCTGCTGATCGACGCTGCTGTTCATCTTCAATTGCTTCGACTTCTAAATCAGCAAGCGCCTTCAGTGCTGCTTCGCGTCTTCTGGCAGAATCTTCTTCGTCTTTCGCTTTTTCATCGGCGGTTTGTTTTGAATCTGCACGCGGCTTTTCGTTGTTGTCGAATTCAAGCTTTATCAAATTGGTTTCTGCTGCAAATATTCGATCTCTCTGACCTTGCTGCGCCTGTTCAACTTGCTCAAGAAGATCGTCAAGATCAGTGCCTTGCTTTTTCAAATCTGCTTTGAAGTCTTCTGTTGATTTTCCGCTTAATGCAGCTAAAGTGGTATAAAAATCAGTCCAACGCTTAATCATATTACTTGTTGCAGCCAATGTAGTTTCTTCATCCTCTATGATTGCTTCAAGCTTCTGTTTTCTTAATGCGAATGAAGATTTTCCAACCGCTTCAAGCGCATCAATTTCTAACGAAAGTGATCTTTGATTCGCTTCAAACGCTTTCTTTTCAGCGGCACGCACTGATTTAATTTCGTCAATTCGCTCCTGTGTCTGACGTCCGAATTCAGTAGCCTGCTCCCGGCGCTGTTCCGCAAGCTTTTCTTCTTCTTGAGATAGGTCGCTTGTTGCTCCGAAAAGAAATTCGAATAGGTCTATAATAAGAAATAAGGGCGCAAGAATTATTTGCATTGCCGGGCCTAAACTTTCAAATCCTTCAATGACGTTACCGATAAACTTTGTGACCTTTGAGAAATTTGCTATCAACAAACCGACTCCGACAATTATTGCGCCTATCCCGGTTGCGAGAAGCGCAACCCTGAACGCTTTCAAAGCTCCTGAAGACGTGCCAACAGCAATGGTATAAGCTTTCTGTGAAGCCGCCAGCGCATTTGTCGAAACCGTCTGCGCTGTTGTCACAACAGTTGCCAGCTTAGACGAGCTATTATAAAGTTTTGTTGCTGCCTGAACGCCTTCAATTGCGCCTTTCACTATACGACCTGCGCCCTCAATCTGACCGAAAACCATTAAGAATTCTTCAGCAGATTCTTCAGAAATACCAAACGCCTGAACAGCGCCGACGGCGATATCTGAAAATCCGCCGACTAATCCGCCGATCTCAGAAGCCACTTGATCAGTGTCGAGCGCCTCAATTGAAAGTTCAGTGTTTTTTATTTCTTTCGTGACACCAATCAGTTCAGATTTTAGCTTTCGATATTCTTTTGATTTTGGATCGGCCTGCTCGAATGCTTCTTGTAGCCGTTCCTGATTAGCTCGAAGTGATGCAAGCGACCCCGCTAAAGGCGTGACTTCTTCTTCTAATTCAACAAGTGAATCCGTTACTACTTTGATTTCCTTATTGACCTTGAGCAGGCTTTGACGAAGCTGTTCATACTCAGGTGAATTCGGATCAGCGTCAGCGAACGCCTTATTTAACTCCTGTTGTTCTTTCTTTAGGGCTGTAAGCGATCCGGCAGCAGACACAACAGCCTGTTCAGTTTCGACCAATCCATTTATAGTATCGGTGTTATCAAGTGTCGATATTATCTCTATCTCGGCAGCCAACTATTTTAGTCTTCAGATTCGTCCGGCGTTTCTTCAACGGTTTCAGTAACATCTTCACCCGGCACAAAGAAACCGATCAACCTGATTCCGTTCCTTACTCCGAATGTGAAATGCCTGACCGTCTTTTCGCCGTCAAATTCAGTTGTGAAAGTTTTATCTTTCTTGCTGACAGATGATACTTCACCGATGTCAACACGGCTTTTTACTTTGCCGCTGATCACATAATCAGCGCGCACGCTATCGCCTTTCTTCGGCGTCATTCTTAGTTTACTCATGCTATCTATTTTTCATTAACGATTCAAGGTTCGCGTTTATCTTAGCGAATATCTCTTTGAACTGTGTGTTCAATGCGTTCTGCGATTCCCGGTTTGCGTTTACAGTCGTGAATTTCTTGTACACATATTCTTTAAATTCTTCCTGCGCCCTGTCAATTATTTCAATCTCTTTATTTATCAATTCATTCTTTCCTTTCAAGTCCTGGTTCGCCTCTTTAAGTTCAGTGATCTTTTCTTGTGATTCCATGAATTTCGAATGCAATCCTTTTAAAAAGAAGACAACAACACCGACAAGTCCGATTGCAACGTAGCCTAAAATTTGATGAAATTCTTCCATAATTTGGGGTTATGTTTTGGGTTAAAGTCCTAATTTCTCTCGAAGATTATTTGCAAGTTTCGTTAAATCTGCGTCAGTGATCGTGTCGATATCAATGTTAGATATATCAGTTTTCTTCTTTGGTTTATCAGGGTCTTCATAAACCATGTATCTATCAAGCAATACTAATTTAGTCTCGTCTTCATATTCTGAAACTGTCCAACTATCTGAGCCGTCGCCCTGCTGTTTATATATAGACTCTGTGTGCATAATTAATAATTTAAAATGGCCATTAATCTTACTGCTATTGGATTAGTAGACCAAATAGGCGTATCACAAGTCACTTCAATAAAGTCGTCAACATCACAACTAAGTGTTGCTTTCCCGTTCCACGAGTTTGCTTGCCCTCCTGAATTCCAAGCGTGCAAGGTATCAAAGTCCTCAGAAGTCTCTTTTGTGTAATTTCTTATTGTCCATGTAACGCCTTCATTAGTTCCGTTGCAAGCAAGGCTTACATTCAATGTAAATTCTGATGCCGCAACAGATATTTTATGTCTTCTGTTGCCGTTTGACGACGGCGACGGCGTTAGTGTTTGTCCTGCACAAAAATAATATGTTGTTGAATCTGCGGGATTAAAAGACGAACTTTGCCATAGTAGTGATTTTCCGGGGTCTTTATCTACGAGTGTCTGTATTACGTTTGCAATTTCTTCAATCGCTTTATCTATTTCCCACACAGCACCCGTTTCATTCCATGTGTAAAACCCTGAAGGGTAGTACGTCCCTCCTAAAGAGCCGGGTAGCCACTTAGTGCCTTGTGAGTTTATGACCCTCGCAACATCACCGTCCCTTTGGTTTATGATAGATGCGAGATCATCAAATGTCGTGACGCCATACTTCCAAAGAATGTGGCCTGTAGGTGTTGAGCCTGTGACGATTGGATATTGCGTTGCGGTGTTCACTATGTATTTGCTTTAAAATTATCATGCATCGTCGCGATCCCGTCACTTGCATTCCCGTTGTCAAAGAATACAGCCAAATATCTCGCGGTAAAACAGACCGTGCTTAATAGTGTGCTGCCTTCGCCGTTCGGCATAGATATATCGCCTTCCGGCAAATCGTGCCAAAGGTCGTCGGGAGCACCTATGTCATTTGATTGCCTGAAACCAGCCCTTGTATTTGTTCCGTCAAAATCAGCGTCAGTCACTATCTGTAAAGACGCAACGCGTGAATTCTTTTCAACGTCGCCAATGACGATAAGCGTATCTGCCGCAACCGTGAAATCGTGTGTCTTTGTCCATTTCATAATCTAATCTTTAGAACCGGGTATATCTTTTGCAAGCTGCGTCTCGATTGTATCTTTCATGGCAACGCCTCCAGCCGAAGCGAGCCAAGTAGCATAGTCGCCGTTGTACTTTCGATTCCCTGAACTAAGTTCTTTGTAACTGCCTGCGCCGATTGTGCCTGTATATTGTGCCTCGACATATTCAACAATTATTTTTTCCTTGATTACATTAATCCGAAACCCGATCAGCGTTCTACGCTTTTTAACCGTCAATGATTTGCCCGGTATGTCTATTTTAATCTCACTCATAATTTTATAATTTAGCCCAAGCTCCGTTTTCAAAACCCCAAAAACCCACACTTGTAAATGTTGCGTCTGTGCTGCTAACAACAAGTATCAACCCTTCTGCCGTCGCGATCAATGAAGCTTGCGCCGCCGTCATTGGCCTTAGTCTTAAAGCCTTCGTTGTACTTTCGATCTCAACGATTGCAGACGCATTCACCGTCCCTGGTCCGAATATAGTATCTCCGTTGCCATCCATT
>SDBV01001485.1_pt1 | contig 35414 bp, 21 predicted proteins | sample 2277081 | NCBI WGS metagenome assembly SDBV01 (sample SAMN10402039, study PRJNA504765) | marine sediment metagenome | isolation source: marine sediment core GS10_PC15, 223 cmbsf | place: Arctic Ocean: Southern Knipovich Ridge | collected 2010 | reverse complement strand
GGCCTTTTCCGGCCAGAACCCGCGTGATGCCACTGGTCAAGGTAGTCTTACCATGATCAACGTGACCGATCGTTCCAATGTTTACGTGCGGCTTAGTCCGCTCAAATTTTTCCTTGGCCATTTCTATCTCCTCAAGTGATGTCCGCTGTTCCCGGCCCTGATGCCGAAAGCGCCACAACTCCTGCTCCACTATTCAAACTTAACAAGTGCTCCCTGATTCGTCATAATTTCGTTGGCGACATTAGGGGGCACCTCTTCGTAATGCGCAAATTCCATACTGTACGAAGCGCGTCCTTGTGTAAAGGAGCGCAAAGTGCTCACATATCCAAACATCTCCGCTAACGGGACCGTAGCATCGATCCTCTTCGCGTTAGCGATCTGTTCCATTCCTTCCATCCGGCCTCGACGACTGTTAAAATCGCCGATAACTTCGCCGGTGTATTCGTCGGGGCAAATTGCTTCTACCGCCATTACCGGTTCGAGCAAAGCGGGCGAGCCTTTTGGCGCGCCTTTACGCACTGCCAATGACGCGGCAGCTTGAAACGCCATGTCTGACGAGTCCACTTCGTGATATGAACCGTCTAAAAGCTCCACATGAACATCCACCATCGGATATCCGGAAACCACACCGCCTTCAAGCGTTTCGCGTGCGCCGCGCTCAACTGCTGAGATATACTCTTTCGGTACAACGCCGCCTTTGGTCTTGTCCTCGAAGGTGAAATGCGAACCTTTTTCGCCTGGTCCCAACGCAAGAACTACATGTCCATATTGGCCGTGCCCACCAGTCTGCTTAACGAACTTGCCTTCAATCTCAATACGTTTACGTATCGTTTCGCGATAAGCCACAATAGGTCTGCCTACGTTAGCGTGAACCCTAAATTCACGCTTAAGCCTATCAACGATAATCTCCAAATGAAGCTCGCCCATGCCGCCAATGATTGTCTGGCCCGTCTCTTCGTTCGTTCTAACGGTGAACGTAGGATCCTCTTCGCTAAGCTTGTGCAGAGCGTCGGCAAGCTTGTCCTGATCCGCCTTGGTCTTAGGCTCAATAGCGATATGAACAACCGGCTCAGGAAACGTAACTGACATAAGCTCTATCGGCTTTTTCGGGTCGCAAAGCGTATCACCGGTAGTGGTACCCTTGGCTCCTATAACCGCGCCTATATCGCCAGCACGAAGCTCCTTAAGATCCGTCCGCTCGTCGGCATGCATTTCCAACAGGCGTCCCATCCGCTCCTTCTTGCCCGTGCGGCTGTTCAGCGCCATCGTGCCTACCTTCATGACTCCAGAGTACATTCGCACAAAGGTCAAACGCCCCACGTGCGGATCGGTCAATATCTTGAAGGCCAATGCACTGAAAGGCTCATCGTCCGACGGTTCGCGCGTGATCTCTTTGTCCGGCTTTCTGATATCGGTGCCCGTAACGGCCCCAATATCGACTGGAGACGGCAAGAAGTCAACAACGGCGTCAATCAGAAGCCGCGTACCCTTGTTCTTAAGCGCTGCCCCGCATAGTACGGGACAAAATGTACCTCTAAGGACTCCCTTACGAATCGCGGTTACGAGTTCGGCTTCGGAAACTTCCTCCTCATGAACGTACTTTTCCATGAGAACTTCGTCCGCCTCAGCAGCATGCTCAAGAAGATCATGGCGTGCCAATTCAGCCAACTCAGCAAATTCTTCAGGTATCGCTTTGACAACCTGTTTGCTATCCAGAGATTCACCTTCCCAGAAAACCGCCCTCATCTTTACAAGATCGATTATTCCTTCAAAGGCATCCTCTGCCCCGATTGGCAACTGCACTGGAACTGCCGTGACGCCTAATCTGTCGCGCATGCTTTGCACTGCACGCTCAAAGTCGGCCCCAACCCTGTCCATTTTGTTAATAAGCGCTATTCGGGGAACTGAGTAGCTGTCGGCTTGACGCCAGACCGTTTCAGACTGGGGTTGAACCCCTGCAACTGCACAAAAAATTGCAACTGCTCCGTCCAGAACTCTAAGACTACGTTCGACTTCTGCAGTGAAGTCTACATGACCGGGGGTGTCTATGATATTGATGCGGTGACCTTTCCAATCACACGCTGTGGCAGCGGATGTGATTGTGATGCCGCGCTCTCGTTCTTGAACCATGTAATCCATGGTTGCTGTACCATCGTGGACTTCGCCCACGCGGTGCACCCGACCGGAGTAGTACAAGACACGTTCGGTGACGGTGGTCTTGCCGGCGTCAATGTGGGCCATGATACCTATGTTGCGCGTTCGCTCAAGTGAAATCTTGCGAGTCACGGTGTTAACCTTTCTTACTTGTCTGCTGCGAATTAAGCTCGAATAACGAGACCCTTTTCGCTGTCTCAGATACAGTCAGATCCGGCATTTCCGCGGCAACCTGGCCCCAACGACTATATTCAACTGTTTCTGCTCGCCTACTTGGTCTCTTGCCGTCTGTCTTTTTCACAGCAATAGTCCCCCGTGAGGCGGCATACCCGCTCAAGCTGCCTCTCCCTTGCGGGAGCAGACCGCTCTCACCAGTAACGTTCGAATCAGTCACGGAAAATACCCAGAAAAGATTGGAACGTTAAAAACGAAAGTGAGCAAAGGCCTTATTGGCCTCAGCCATCCGATGAGTATCGTCTTTTCTCTTAACAGTAGCGCCTTGGCGGTTGAAACAATCCAGGAGTTCGGCTGCCAGCCTTTCCTTCATTGTCTTTTCGCCGCGCTTACGTGAAAACTCTATAATCCACCTGAAAGCCAAGGCCTGGCGTGTAGCAGATGGCACCTCTATTGGAACCTGGTATGTAGCGCCACCCACTCGCCGCGATTTGACTTGCAGCATGGGTTTTACGTTGTCCAGGGCTGTATTGAATGTCTCTATTGGATCTTGTCCCGGATTCTTGTCCTTGATGATATCCATCGCGCCGTACACTATTGATTCAGCTATACTCTTTTTTCCGCACAGCATAAGTACATTGATGAATTTTGCAAGCGTTACGCTACGGTACTTCGGATCCGGAAGTATCTCTCGTTTTGGGATGTCGCGCCGTCTGGGCATCTGAAACTATATCTCCTACTGCTTCGGCTTTTTGACGCCGTACTTGGAACGGCTGACCCAACGTCCGGAATGGACTTTTCTGCCGCCATCTTCCTGAACACTGGCCGTACCGCCCATGTCGCCCATTGAATCAAGTACGCCACGAATCAAATGGTAGCGGACGCCCGGAAGGTCCTTGACGCGCCCTCCGCGAATGAGCACTTGTGAGTGCTCCTGCAAATTGTGGCCGACGCCGGGGATATAAACCGTGACTTCCATACCGTTCTTGAGACGAACCCTGGCTACCTTACGAAGAGCCGAATTTGGTTTCTTCGGTGTCATCGTGTAAACACGAGTACACGTCCCTGACGCTTGAGGACAATTCTTGAGCGCGGGCGACTTGGTCTTCGTAATTGGCTGCTTGCGACAGCCTCTCACCAATTGATTAATCGTTGGCAAAGCGTTCTTTCTCCTTAACCGCAACGCACATGTGCGCTCCAGCACAGTTCTACCCCGTTCGTGATTTGACCCACGAAGACAGCGAGCAGAAATTATAGCACGCAAAAACACACTTGTCAAGCTTTTCTTGCGCTAACGTATCCTCTTATGCCACAACATCTTCTGAAGTGGCACCGAAGCCGACCTCCAGTTCTTCCGTAAAGTCTTCTGACGATACTCCGCACAGAACGGTTTGAGTATCTTGATAATGAGGGCTCCCAGTTCCGGCGGGAATCAGATGCCCAATAATCACGTTCTCCTTGAGCCCGCGAAGATCGTCTCTCTTGCCAGACAAGGCCGCTTCGGTCAGCACGCGTGTGGTCTGCTGGAAGGATGCGGCTGCGATGAAGCTTTCAGTGCTCAGGGCGGCCTTGGTTATTCCTTGCAACAATGGCTGGGCCTCAGCAGGACGGCCTCCCTTGGCCAAGGTCAGCTCATTGGCCTCCTGGAACTTAATCTTGTCAACATCCTGGTGCGCCAGGAAGGGCGTATCGCCTGGATCGTCTTTGATGCGCACCTTTCGCAGCATCTGCCGCACTATGACCTCAACGTGCTTATCGTTGGTCCGCACACCCTGCAGGCGATACACCTGCTGAACTTCGTCCAGAAGATAGCGCCTCAAGGCGTCCTCACCCTGAACCTCTAGTATATCCTGAGGAATCACAGGCCCGTCCGTCAGACGCTGACCCGCTATCACCCTGTCACCAGCATGAACATTCAAATGTTTTCCTGGCGGAATCGTATATTCGCGATCTTTGCCTACGGGCGGATGCACTATAACTTTGCGCATCCCTTTCGTTGCTCCGCCAAGCTCCACAATTCCGTCAATATGGCTGATAACGGCGGGATCCTTTGGCTGGCGTGCCTCGAACAATTCGGCAACTCGTGGAAGACCGCCTGTAATGTCCTTGGTCTTGCTGAACTGACGCGGCGTCTTGGCAAGCAAATCGCCCGCGTGGACCTTGTCGTTCTCTTTAACCATGACGTGCGTTTGAGCAGGAATGGTAGCGTAAGACAACACCTCGCCTTTGCGGCCAAGGACCGTTATCTGTGGATGCAAGTCCTGCTTATGGTCGGTAATTACGCGTTCTTCCAAACCTGTGTCAGGATTGACATCCACGCGCATAGTGATGCCCTCAACCATCCCGTCCAGGTGTACTTTTCCGCTTTCCTCGGCAACAATCGACACGTTGTATGGATCCCATTCAAAAATAATCTGGGCTTTTCGCCGCTTCTTGCCGTCCTCAGCGTGCAATACACAACCTGATGGCACAGGCATGCGCTGCAATTCCTTCCCATCCTTGCCCACAATGCGGATTTCGCCGCCGCGATTAACCGCAACTGTCTTCCCGTCGCGATTCTCGGCCGTACGAACGTTGTCATAGACAACCGAGCCGCTCTCGATCATACGAATTTCACTCGCTTCTACCTGTCTACTTGCAGCACCGCCAATATGGAAAGTACGCATTGTCAACTGCGTGCCCGGCTCGCCGATAGACTGGGCGGCGATTATGCCCACAGCCTCGCCTAGATCAACATTGCCGCCCGTCGCAAGATTGCGACCATAACACTTGGCGCATATGCCACGCTTGGACTCACACGTCAGGGCCGATCTGATTCGCACGCCTGGCAAGCCTGCCGCAACAATTTGTTCGGCTTTCTCTACATCAATCTCGCAGTTCGCGCCCACAATCAACTCGCCATGGCCTGGCACCCCTACATCGTCCAAGGTGAACCTGCCTACGACTCGATCTCCAAGCGGCGCAACAACTTCCGAACCGTCCATGAGCGCTTCCACCCAAATGCCGTTCAGTGTTCCGCAGTCTTTTTCTTCAATTGTAACGTCCTGGGACACATCCACAAGGCGCCTTGTCAGATAGCCAGCGTCGGCTGTTTTCAAGGCCGTGTCTGCAAGCCCCTTACGCGCGCCGTGTGACGAAATGAAGTACTCGACCACCGATAAGCCTTCACGGAAGTTGGATGTTATTGGAGTTTCGATGATGTCGCCTGACGGTTTTGCCATCAAACCGCGCATACCAGCCAACTGGCGAATCTGCTGCTTGGTGCCACGAGCGCCCGAGGTCATCATGAGGTAAATTCCACTAAATCCCTGATCGTTTTCTCTCATTGCCGAGAGCATAGCCGATGAGACATCCTCGGTCGTTTCCGTCCACAAGTCAATAATCTTGTTGTAGCGTTCGCCTTCAGTAATAAGACCGTTTTGGTACATCTCGTCTATGCCCGCGACCGCTTCCTGGGCTTCCAGAATCAGTTCATTCTTATTCTCAGGCATAAGCATGTCGCACACGGCTATGGAAATGCCGGCCAGTGTCGCGGCCTTAAAGCCAATGCATTTCAGACTGTCGAGTAACTCAACAGTCTTGTTGTGGCCGTGCTTAACATAGGCATCTGCAACTATGTCCCCTATAGTGCCCTTGTTTTGCTCAAGGTTGACGTCTCTCACGCCAATCTCTTCGGGTAGCGCGGCGCAGAATACAATCCTTCCGACGGTGGTCTCTATTATCTCGTTGTTGTCCCGAATGCGTATGCCCGCGTGCAACTCAATCTCATCGAGATCATATGCCAGCAAGACGGACGCAATGTCCGGAAACACTTTGCCTGGTTTGAGTATGTTGCCCTCGGCGTCCGTCCATTTCCGGTTCCAATCACCCTTGGCGCCCGGCCTATGGCGAGTCATGTACGAAATTCCAAGAACAATGTCCTGACTCGGAGAAACTATGGGACGGCCGTTAGACGGCGAGAAAATGTTCGTTGAAGACAGCATCAGTAGACGTGCTTCGAGCTGGGCGGCCGGTAACAGCGGAACATGTACCGCCATCTGGTCGCCGTCGAAATCAGCGTTGAACGCGGCGCAAACCAGCGGATGGATGCGGATCGCTTTGCCCTCAATCAGTACGGGCTCAAATGCCTGTATTCCAAGTCTGTGCAGGGTGGGAGCACGATTCAACATCACGGGATGATCCGTGATAACCGACTCCAAAATGTCCCAAACCTCTTCGCGGCCTTGCGCAATGGCACGCTTTGCCGCCTTTATCGTGGTTGCAAGGCCTCGCGCCTTAAGTTCCCTGATTATGAAGGGTTCGAAAAGCTCCAGTGCCATTTTCTTGGGCAGGCCGCATTGGTGAAGCTTCAACTCGGGACCAACAACAATTACAGAACGGCCCGAATAGTCTACACGCTTACCCAGAAGGTTCTGGCGGAACCGGCCCTGCTTACCCTTGAGCATGTCGCTCAACGACTTCAAAGGACGATTGCCCGCGCCCAGAACGGTACGGCCATGGCGTCCATTGTCGAACAAAGCGTCAACCGCTTCCTGGAGCATGCGTTTCTCATTGCGCAAAATGACCTCTGGTGCGCGAAGTTCGATCAGGCGCTTCAAACGGTTGTTGCGATTGATGACGCGCCGATACAAATCGTTGAGATCGCTGGTGGCATACCTGCCCCCTTCAAGAGGGACAAGGGGACGCAGGTCTGGCGGAAGAACGGGGACAATATCCAAAACCATCCATACCGGATTGTTACCCGACTTGCGAAGGGCCTCGGCAATACGCAGCCTTTTGACAGCCTTGGCGCGTGCCTGCGCTGATTTTGTGCTCCTGAAAAGAGTGTTCAATTCCTCGCAGAGTATGTCAAGGTCAATTTCTTCCAGCAATATTTTGATCGCTTCGGCGCCCATTTTGGCTTCGAATCGGTCGGCATATTCCTTTCTCGACTCCTGATATTCATCCTCTGTGAGTGTCTGCATCTTTTCAAGACCCGTGTCGCCCGGATCGATAACGACATAGTTCTCGAAATAGATGATACGCTCCAAAACACGAATCGATATATCAAGAAGACTTCCTATCGAGCTTGGCATGGTCTTAAAAAACCAAATGTGGGTCACCGGAACGGCGAGCTTTATGCAGCCCATCCTCTCTCGCCTGACCTTTGACTCGGTTATTTCAACGCCGCATCTGTCGCAGGTTATGCCGCGATGTTTTACTTTCTTGTACTTACCGCATCCGCATTCCCAATCCTTTACCGGTCCGAAGATACGTTCGCAGAACAATCCGTCCTTTTCAGGCTTGAAGGTTCTATAGTTGATTGTTTCAGGTTTCTTTACTTCGCCGCGACTCCACTTGAGGATCTCTTCCGGCGAGGCAAGCCGAATCATCAACGAGTGAAAACGTTCTCCTGTCGTCGCTACATACTTTGACAAGACTTAGCCCTCCAATGGTTCTTCGTCGTCAATCTCGACTATGCCGTCAACTTTGATGAGTTTGATTACGTCGAGGCAAAGCGCCTGCATTTCACGAACGAGTACGTTAAATGACTCGGGCGTTCCTGGCTCGACCTCTTTCTCACCTTTCACAATTGCTTCATATGCCTTAGTTCGGCCTTGAATATCGTCAGACTTGATCGTAAGCAGCTCCTGCAATGTGTAGGCTGCCCCATAGGCCTGTAGAGCCCACACTTCCATTTCGCCGAAACGCTGGCCGCCAAACTGGGCTTTACCGCCTAGTGGCTGCTGAGTGACAAGCGAATATGGACCAATCGCACGAGCATGAATTTTGTCATCCACCAAGTGATTGAGTTTGAGCATGTAAATCTGGCCCACGGTCACCTCTTGGTCGAATGGACGCCCCGTTCGACCGTCACGCAACTGAATCTTGCCCGACTCGGGCAAACCTGCCTTGGACAGATATTCACGGATAACTTCTTCGGAGGCCCCGTTAAACACCGGCGTCGCCAGTTTCAAGCCAAGGGCTTTGGCGGCCCACCCCAGTTGCGTTTCCAAAAGCTGGCCCACGTTCATTCGCGAAGGCACGCCAAGCGGATTCAAAAGAATCTGCAGCGGAGTTCCATCAGGAAGGAATGGCATGTCTTCGGATGGCAATATCTTGGCTATCACGCCTTTGTTCCCATGCCGTCCAGCCATCTTGTCGCCAACGGACATGCGGCGCTTTGTCGCGACATAAACTTTGACAAGCTTAACAACGCCTGGAGGAAGTTCATCACCCTTGCGAAGATTGTCGATTTTGCTGTCGCGGAACGCGATTAGCTTGGCCTCTTCCATTGCCGCCATATTAACTAGACGGGTGAGCTTGTGCTGAACATCTTCGTCGTCAACTTTAAGGCGGGCAAGAACGCTGTAATCAACCTTGTCCAAATGCACCACCTTAACCTTCTTGCCCTTTTCAAGCGCAAGTTCGTCGGTTTTGTGGTCGACAATGTCCTCCAGAATCCTAAAGCCAATGATATCGTCCTTCAGAAGCTTCACAAATGTCACGCGTATCGTGTCTATGCGCTCCTGATAATTGTGTTTGACTTTGTTGACCTCTTGCGTCAACGCGCTCTTTGCACTGCGGTCTGTTGCCTTGTCGCGGCGGCTGCAAACCTTGACCGAAACAACCACGCCATCAACACCGGGAGAAACCGTCAGAGAGGCATCCCTAACATCCTCAGCCTTCTCGCCGAAAATGGCACGAAGCAGCTTTTCCTCAGGAGCAAGTTCTGTCTCGCCCTTGGGGGTTACCTTGCCGACAAGGATGTCTCCTGCCTTGACCTTCGCGCCTATACGAACTATGCCGCTTTCATCAAGGTCGCCCAGAGCATCTTCGCTCACGTTTGGAATGTCTCGAGTAATTTCCTCGGGACCAAGTTTCGTGTCGCGCGCTTCTATATCGAACACTTGAATGTGAACAGACGTGAATACGTCTTCTTTCACCAAGTCCTCGCTAAGAAGAATCGCGTCCTCAAAGTTATAACCTTCCCAGGGCACAAAACCGACCAACACGTTTCTGCCAAGGGCAAGTTCGCCCGAATCCGTAGCCGGACCGTCCGCTATAATGTCGCCTGCTTTGACAACATCTCCTTCTCTCACTATTGGCTTTTGGTTAATGCACGTATTCTGATTGGACCGCGAAAACTTCTTGAGACAATATTCATCAAGATCAGCGCGGAAAGGATTATCGCCTTTTGCTTCCTCGACCACCGTGTGGCGAATACGAATCACCTCGCCGTCAGCATACTCGACTTCACCGGAACGCTCGGCACGAACAACTGTCCCAGCATTCTTGGCTGTAACATGCTCAAGACCCGTGCCCACCAGTGGCGCCTCGGTATTAAGCAGAGGTACTGCCTGGCGTTGCATGTTTGAACCCATCAAAGCACGGTTGGCGTCATCGTGTTCCAAGAACGGAATCAAGGCAGCCGCAACACTAACCATCTGCTTGGGCGACACGTCCATGTAGTCCACTTTGTCCGGCGCAACCTTGGGGAAATCGCCGCGATGGCGAGCAAGCACGGTCCGCTTGACGAAATGACCGTCCTTGGAAACAGGCGCATTGGCCTGAGCTATTACATAGTTGTCTTCGTCGTAGGCAGACAGGCACTCTGTCCTCTTGCTGACTTTGCCTCCCGAAGCCTTAAAGTAAGGCGTTTCGAGAAATCCATATTCGTTGATTCGAGCATAAGTCGAAAGAGAAGCCATCAACCCGATGTTGGGGCCTTCAGGGGTCTCGATTGGACAAATCCGGCCATAATGCGTCGGATGAACGTCACGCACCTCGAAACCCGCGCGCTCACGACTCAAACCTCCTGGTCCAAGAGCGCTAAGACGGCGCTTATGCGTCAACTCCGCAAGCGGGTTAATCTGGTCCATGAAATGAGACAACTGGCTGCGACCAAAGAAATCCTTGATCACCGCACTAACCGGCTTGGGATTCACAAGTGACTGCGGAGTAAGATCCTCCTCGTCCTGGAAATTCATGCGCTCGCGAACTGTCCGCTCCATTCGGACCAAACCAATACGGACCTGGTTCGACAGAAGCTCGCCCACCGCACGCACGCGACGATTACCCAAATGGTCAATATCGTCGAGAACTCCTTCGCCTCCGCGCAACTTCACAAGATACCTCATCGTTGCGACAACGTCTTCCTTTGTCAGCACCTTGATGTCTTGCGGAATCTGTAATCCCAACTTACGATTAATCTTATAGCGTCCAACGTGCGCAAAATCGTAACGACTCGGATCAAAGAACATGCGCTTGAAAAAGTTGCGCGTCGTTGCGTCAGTGGCCGGGTCGCCGGGACGAACATGGGCGTAGACCTCGCGCATCGCCTCCTCAACCGTGGTGGTCTCATCAAGACACAGAGTGTTGATTATGGCAGAATCGTTGGAGAAATCCTCAGTATTAACCAATTCCAAATCCTTGATATGGGAGTTCATCAACTTGTCAACCGTTTCCGGGGTAATTTCACCCGCCGCATCAACTATAATCTCACCCGTTTCAGGATCAATTACGTCTGCGGCAACGATTCTTCCAACCAACGCCTCGGGTTTATACGATTTCTTAGCTATTTTTACCTTGCTTCGGCCAAGTTTAGCCGCATCTGTACGGTAAAACAGCTTAATGATCTCTTCATTTTCAACATAGCCAAAGGCACGTACGAACGTGGTGGCCAACAACTTGGAGCGCCTGTCTATCGTCAGCCAAACTATGTCGTTGATGTCGTACTCGAACTCGAGCCACGCGCCTCGGTAGGGAATGACCCTTGCGCAAAGAAGAATTCTGCCGTTTTGGTGGGTTCGAGTCTCAAACGAAACACCAGGCGACTTGTGCAACTGGCTAACAATAACGCGCTCGGCACCATTGATTATGAAGGTACCGGTAGGTGTCATCAATGGCAATTCGCCAAGAAATACCTCTTGCTCAACCATGAGGCGTTCACGCGGATCCTCGCCAGGAGCAGGAACTTCCTCATACCGGACCAATCTAAGCAGCGCTTTCAACGATGCTGCATAGGTCAGCCCACGATCCTGGCATTCCTGGATAGTGTATTTTGGAGGAGTGAACGAATAATGCACAAACTCCAAATGCGTAAGGTTGTCCGGAGAAGAAATGGGAAACACGTCCCCGAAAACTTCCGCCAGCCCAACATCGAGTCTCTGGTCCGGTGGCACATCCCACTGCAAAAAATCGCCGTATGACTTAGTTTGAATCTCTATGAGATCCGGCAATTCTTTCCTGTCGGGAATGCGTCCCAATGACGGACGAGACATAAGTTTCTTGGGAGCGACGGCCATGGCAAAAAAACCCCCTTCTCAGATTTTGACGGTTTTGTGAAAAACAGCTATGAAAATTGACGCAGTCTTTATTGTGCTCAAAAAGCATATTCTCCACGCAGAGACAGACCTCCCCCGGGAAGGTCACAGTCATTAAGAATATCAAACCCATAAGTGAATGTCAAGCTCAACGCATCAGTCCTATAAATTGAACATATACAGCCCATGCCATGAGTTGAAACAATGGCAAAACGCCCCCAATTCCCGCGCGCACAAATGTGCCGAAAAATACCGTCCAGATGACCAAACCCACATAATCAGGAAAATAACCCAGATTAAACCCAGATGATGCAGTAGGTGTGAATGAAGCGCGGTTTTATAAAACGGCTGCGGCCACTTCCGAGTCAAGCGCTTCAATTTCGGGACTAGGCAAGTTCAACGAGTGATCGGCCACCTTGTCCGACTTTGTTTGGCACCCGAATATTCCTTTCCAGTCCTGCTGTCTGGCAAAACTGAGCAGTTTGAGGAAAAACTCAGGACCAAGCTCAGGAAAATCCAATTGGCCGCCCAAAGCGCGCAAAGTGTTCGTCTGATCAAAATCAGCCTCATCGTCAAGATAGGGCCTATACCGCCTTAAAGAGGCATTTGCTGCCCGCTCTAACGTCGTCACGTCCGTATGGAGACGCTCCGTAAATTCAAGGCTCATGCTCTGCGTTGAAAGGAAATCGCTCGCCCAACTCTGAAGTTCGGTATGAACAACCGGACGCGGACTGGTGAGGTGATATGTTTGAAGACTGGGGCCTTGGGACTCCACAATGTCCCACAGCGACTTGGCAGTCCAATCGACCGGCACAAGGTTCTTAGTAGCATTAGGATTGGCAACGAACCTCAAGCGGCGGTTTCCGTTCAACCTGCCAGATGATGCAATATCGACAATACGCATGAAACCGTAGAAATTCAGAAACTGGCTTATTCGACCCTGGTGGGTCGCTCCGACTATTATTCCAGGCCTGAATATGGACGCCTTGATACTGCCCTTCGATATCGCTTCCTGAACAAGCATTTCCGACTCGCACTTGCTACGCTCATAAGTGTTGCGAAAACCCTGATTAAGGTCAAGTTCGGTTTCAAGGGCGCGTCCACGGCGCTTGCCAGCCACAAAAGCAGTGCTAACGTGATAAAGAGGCACATGGCCCCCGGCAAGAAAACGCAAAACATTCGCCACCCCACCAACGTTGGTCGCCCACAGTTCTGCGTCCTGTACAGGATTGAAACTTGTACAAGCGGCGCAATGGATAACGCCCCCCAAGGTCGTACGCAAGCGCGTCACATCGGCGTGGTCAAGTCCAAAATCAGGCAGCCGCGTGTCGCCGCAAATTACTTTGACGTCATCAAGCCTGTCTTCATGCCCCACAAGACGCAGAACAAGCTGAACTCGTTGGCGGGCCATATTCGGATTCGCATCGCGCATAAGAACCGTTGGCTCGTAACCGCGAGCAAGCGCCTCGCCCAGTACCCAACCGCCCAAAATGCCCGTCGCCCCAGTGATGAGGACGGAACGATTATTCATATATAAATTCCTTGCAAAAAGATCAATGAGAAGAGATGATAACACACACCAGCGATGCACACAAGCATTCCAAGAAGCGAAACAGCCCCTGAAAGAGGAAGGCCTGATCCCTGATCTACATTAAAGATACAATCTGCCCATGGACGCGTTACAGAGATTGTGACAATTTCACGAGCCAGTGTCAAATAGACCCTCAGTTACCGTACGCGTAGATCATTGGACCGTGTAGATTCGAGCCGTCTGGCAATAGGTTCAAATCAAGAATCTTCACACCATTAATTACATAGGCATCAGGATCGGCGTCATTCTGCTTAGTGCGCGATTGAAAATCAAAATCAAAGAAACCGTCCTTGTTCGCGTCACGCGTCGCAAGAAAGTAAGCGCGCAATGCCTGGATGTGATAAAGATCAGGATCTTTGGAGTTCAATCCGGCAGGCAGATCCGACGGCAGCACACCAAATGTCAACCTTCTGGGCCCAACACTTATCAGTACAAAGGCGTCATAAAAGGGCGGTGGAAACCTCAGTTGGGCCAACAACGGGTCGCTCTTGTCCCAAACCCGCGCATACATGCGATCCAGATCGCTGGTTCCATTCGCCCAGTAATACTTCTGAACCTTGTCAAACTGGCGTTTGTTCACGGGAATATAAAAGAGCGGACGCTGCTCTTCAATGTCAGGATCGCCCTTGTCATAAACTTTTGCAGGATCCAATTCAAAAACATATGTCCCTGGTGTCGTTTCTACCGCAATTGGACTATACTCAAGCTTACTAAGAAATCCGTCCCCATCTGTGTCATACGTCTCAGCCCAATCATCGTAAGCAGCAGGCACGCCATAGCGGCCAATAAAAGTAAGGTAAGGAACCATAAACCGCCCGTTTGGAGTGCGATCCCGATATCCATAAATTGGTGGATACGTGTTTGGAGTGTGCGCCGTGTAATAAGTCGCCATCGCCGTACGCAGATCGGTCATTGTTGTTTTTGTTTTTGTGACTTTTGCCGCTTCAAGCGCTCTGGGCAAAGCGACCGCCGAAATTGCCGCCAGGATACCTATTATCGCTATTACCGTCAGCAACTCGATCAGCGTGAATCCATCCACATGCATTTTGTTCATGGTGCCGCAACCTCCGTTAAAGCTTAGTACATCTCTATGTCTATGATAACATTCCACGCCATTTTGGTCAAATGTTATGTGAGTCGCAGTTCAAGATTCGGCATGCTCAATTGGGGTTTTAGGCACAAATGGCATAAAGTTCATAATTACTGCACGCATCACTAGAAGGCAGCTTCTCTTTCTGAAAAGTTGGCGCGTTATGTTATGATTACCACATGCTAAAGGTCAATACATGGTTTTCGTGTTGTTCTTATAAGGTCGCGCACGGAAAACGCTGCCGGGTAATGTTAACGAATGTGTTGTTGTTAGCGCTTGCAAAACGCGCAGCCATCGTATTGCTGGCCATTTCGCTTGCATCTTTGGGACACGCCGAGGACCTTACCGGATACCCCGGACCTAAACACGAAGAAGTGCCTGGCGAACATGACCATGCAGACAATGGCCCACCGTTTCCTGCATCAGGCGTAACCCTTCTGGGCTGGATGAAACTGCAAGATTTCCCCGGCGCACCGGAAAGGTTAACGGACATCTGGGCCTACGTGTCCCCTTCAGGCCGTGAGTACGCGCTGGTAGGCCTGGACAATGGCACCGCCTTCGTCGAAGTGACCAACCCCGCAAACCCAACTCTTATAGGTGTCTTCGCGCACAACGGTGGATCGTGCTGCAGCGACGTCAAAGTCTTTGGCCACTACGCATACTCAGTCACAGAAGGCGGGGGCGGCGTACGCGTTTTCGACATGTCGGCTATCGACGACGGTATCATCGCCTCGGTCATTACTTTCAGTTCGTTCTCTCTACATAATGCACACAACATCGCCATCAACGAGGAAAGTGGTTACGCCTACCTTTGCGGTGCAACAGGCAACGATTCCGCAGGAGGACTTTTCGTTCTGGACCTATCAGACCCGCCGAATCCAAGCTTCGCCGGCGTGTGGGCGGGTTCATACGTTCACGATGCTCAAGTGGTGACGTATACCGAAGGGGAGTACGCAGGCCGCGAAATAGCATTCGCATACTGCGCAAGCAGCCCCCCCCTGCTAAGAATAATCGACGTGACGGACAAAGCGAACATGGTCGAAATCGGCTCGACAGATTATCCAAACGCTACATACACACACCAAGGCTGGTTGAGCGAGGACAGGCAATTTGTATACCTGAATGACGAGTTCGACGAACTCGAGTCCGGCATTCCCACAAGCACGATAGTCTTAAGTGTAAGGGACCTCACCAATCCCCACTATGCGACCACAATCCTGACTGGATCGACTTCAACGGACCACAACCTGGTAGTTGTCGGCGACATTTTGTATCTGGCAAATTATACCTCGGGATTGCGGATATTCTCCGTTAAGAAGGCCTCTTTCGCTCATGAACTGGGATACTTCGACACACATCCCGCGGACGACGATGTTGGATTCGGAGGCGCGTGGGGTGTTTATGCAAGCCTTCCCAGCGGCAATATCTTGGTGTCCGACATGGAAAACGGACTCTTCGTGCTCGATGTCTCCGAGGCACTTGCAAACGTCGCACCAATGCCCTCAGGCAGGCCTTGGACCTCAATCTTCCTGGGATCAATACTCCTGGCACTCGGCCTGCTGACACTGAGATCCGCATACGTCAAAACATAACGGGCTAATCAGACTCAGGCGGGGCCCACGTGCATAAACCCGTTTCATGTTTGTTAAACATGTCCACATGGCTCGGGATGACTCGGACGGTGAAGCCTTGCTGGCCTGTTTCTCCGCAGAAGATTGTACCTCGGAACGTGCAATTTCCCTCTTCGCTTTCCGTGTCGAATTCCATTGCAACGGTTTTGCCCTCAACAAGATTTCCCGAGGTGTCCAAATTACCATAGTAAACCTCTACAATAACGTCCTCGATTGACAACTGATCAAGATCCACGTCTGCGGACACTTCCAGGCTTGTGCCAAATAACAGCCTATCCGTCGGCCCGCTTCTGACATCCGATATCGAAACGTTGTTCCAGGCTTGCTTCACCTTGTTCTTCCATTCGGTCAACGCGGCAAGCCGTTTGCCGCCATCGGCCCTGAGCTTTATGTAGCGGCTGGAGCAAGATTTGTAAAACCGATCGCTATACTCCTGCACCATGCGGTTTGTGTTGAATTGCGGGCAAATTGTGCGGATAGCGCTTTTCATTTTTGCTACCCATTGCCTTGGCAGTCCGTCGGCGCCTCTCTCGTAAAAAGCGGGGACCACTTCCTGCTCCAGAATCTCGTAAAGGGCTTCGCTCTCAACACGATCCTGTTCATCAGTGTTAGCATATGTCTCACCGGCCCCTATGCTCCAGCCGTTGTCACCCAAAAACTCCGCTTCGCACCACCAACCGTCGGGAATGCTGATGTTAAGCACACCGTTTAAGCCGGCCTTCATTCCACTCGTGCCGCTTGCCTCCATTGGCTTGCGCGGACAGTTCAGCCAACAATCAACGCCCTGCACCATGTATCGTGCAACGTTAATGTCATAGTCTTCGACAAAGATTATGTGCCGGCGAACTTCAGGATCGCGAGAGTAATGGTAGATTCTGCGAATCAGGTCCTTGCCCTGGTTATCGGCGGGATGGGCCTTACCGGCAATAATGAATTGGACAGGCCTCTCAGGATTGGTCAGAATTCTCTTGAATCGTTCCGGATCCATCAAAAAAAGGTTGGCGCGCTTGTAAGTCGCGAATCGCCTCGCAAACGCAATTGTAAGTGTTTCAGGATCCAGCACTTCCCGTGCATTCTTGATGGCTGCCGAAGGCGCGCCTTTTTGCTTCAACTGACCCGCGACGTGCCTGCGCGCAAAATTCACCAACCTTTCACGGCGGCGTTCATGTGTACGCCATAACTCTGCATCAGGCACGTCATCGATACGTTCCCACAGCTTCGGATCGTCAGGCGTCGTCACCCACTCCGGGCCAAGATATCGATCATAGAGTCCTGCAAGGTCGCGCGAAATCCAAAAACACGCGTGTACTCCGTTGGTCACTGAGGTAATTGGCACTTCGCTTTCAGGCAGACTCGGCCATGCCCTCGCCCACATGCCACGCGCAACTTCTCCGTGAAGTTTGCTAACACCATTGGTTGCGGCAGACATCTTCATGGCCAAAACAGTCATGCAAAACGGCTCTCTGTTGTCGTGCGGATTCTGACGGCCAAGTCCAATTAGATGCTCCATGTCCATATTAATTTCTCGAGCAAGTCTGCCGAAATGATGGCGCATCATCTCCAGGGAAAAAATATCGTTTCCCGCCGGCACTGGCGTATGAGTTGTGAATATACCCGATGCTTTCACCTGCTCCATAGCCTGATCAAGCGCAACGGACTCTTCAACAACAAGCTGCCGCACTCTTTCAAGGATAAGAAATGCGGCATGGCCTTCATTAATATGATGAACCGTAGGCTCGATTCCCAAGGCTTTCAGGGCACGTATTCCGCCAATGCCAAGCATAATCTCCTGGCGCAAGCGCATCTCAAGATCTCCGCCGTACAAACAAGCGGTGATCGCTTTTGCGCGTTCATTGTTCTGCGGAATATCGCAATCAAGAAAATAAAGGGGAACGCGGCCGACTTGGCAACACCATATCCTGGCGGTCACGGGACCGTCATCATACTGGACGCTTATCAACAATTCGTTGCCATCTTTGTCTTTTTTGAGTGTCAACGGCATATGATAGAAATCGTTTTCGGGATAGCGCTCCTGCTGCCAACCGTCGGAATTCAAATACTGCCGGAAATACCCCTCACGGTACAGAAGCCCGACGGCAACCAGTGGCAGGCCAAGGTCGCTGGCTGATTTGAGGTGGTCGCCTGCAAGAACCCCCAAACCCCCGGAATATATGGAAATGGATTCGTGCAAACCGAATTCGAACGAGAAATAGGCCACCTGAAGGTTTTCCGGCGAGTCCGGGTTCTTGGCCTCCCAAGTGCTTGATTCCATATACTTGTCAAGTCTTTGTATTACCCGGTCGAAATGGGCAAAGAAACTTTCGTCCTTTTCCAGTTCCTTTAATCTGACCTGGCTCACCTTGCTCAGCACTTGGACGGGGTTCTGGCCAGTTTTCAACCAAAGATTTCTGTCGATTCGAATCCACAGATGAATGGCCTCAGGGTTCCAACACCACCAAAGGTTATAGGCAAGGTCCTGCAACCGTTTAAGGCGCGCTGGCAGCCTGGGAACAACAATAAACTTTCTGGGCGATATATGCTCCATGAGCGTGTATCTCCTCCTGGATGGAATTTAATTTAGCGCAAGTTATTGCAGCACGCGAAAAACCGCAGCAATATTAATGCTCATCCGATTCGAGCGTACTTTTCCCAAACGACTATTCTTTTTTTGACAGGCCCCAAAGACTAGTGTCACACACTAACCCACCCAAATTCTTAGGCCTGAAGGGCCGTAATATACCAGCCCAGGGCGAAGCCCTGGGTCATAAACATCAATAAATACCAGCCCTGTAAGGGCGAAATATAATCCGCCTTCAGTTCCAAATGTATTGCCCATCGTATTTAACAACGCTCTTTCCAAGAAAATCACTTTCCCGTCTTGCCTCAAGTTTGAGAGTCAAAAGTACGCTACAACAGGATGAACCAATATTAATGCGTACCTGAAACTTCTTGCGAAACATCGAGCTCTCTACAAAAAGTACTTCTTGAAAACTTTCCCTACCCGGTGTATGCCCGACGATACAAAACCGCGCTTATTGAATCTCCCGTTAATGCCTGCCGCACGGTGTTCAATAGCATGTCTAACCAAACCTACCGCGGCCGAAAACTCCGCGTCCCCAACTGCGTGAGGCATCGCTTCGTCCGTCATTGGAAGCCCGATGCGGCAAGGAACCTCAAAAACTACCTCAGCAAGCTCGATGTAATTCTTAATTGTCGCTGCGCCCCCCGTCATTATTACTCCGCGCACGAGATTATCTATCAAGCCGCGGGAATGCAAGTGTTGGCGAACTTTTGTCAGCAATTCCTTGGCCCGTTCAAACACTATTACGTCCAATTCGCTTCTATCAACCACTGTCGGCGCGCCGCGCACCGCCGTTTTAAGCTTGATTCGCGCATTAGCATCCTCACCTCTGGACGGGTCCGCACCGTTGCGCAACCGGAACGCTTCGGTATCGTCCTCGCCTATCAACTCTTCAGCTATGCCATATTCAAGTATCAGTTCGTCCGCTTCCTCGAACGAAACCTGCAAGCCCGCGGCCACATCGCGCGTGATGTGGTATCCGCCCCATTCAAAACAATACGCTCCAAGAATTCGATAGTCTCGAAAAACCGCTAGACCTGTCGTCGTTCGTCCCATATCGAGCACCGCCACTCCAAGTTCCATGTCCTCAGGAGTCAGACAACCCAAAGGCGCCGCCAAAGGCAGAAAAACCATGTCTTCCACTTCACACCGCTGAGATTCGACGCAGCTCACTATGTTTTCCTCGATTGCGGCAGGCAGCCGCGCGAAATGGGCACGAATCGTGAGAATATGCCCTCGAATACCAAGAGGGTTGATGACACGCAGGTCGTCCACATACCATTCCCGGGATGTTGTGGAAGAAATTATCCGCTTTCCGGGGGCAAGGACGTCCCGCGAGGCTATATCGAGAGCTTCTTCCATGTGCGAATCCTCGACAACTTCGCGCTCCAGTTCCACGTTGCCTTCCCTAATGAAGGTCTCGACGGACTTTCCGTTTATGCCGCAAAACAACGAGTCTATCTTGACCCGCGCTTCTTTTTCAGCGGCCGAGATCGCCTGCTTCAGTGCAGCCTGGGCCGCGCTGAGATCCTGAATTACCCCATGTGAAACACAACCACGACCAGGCGCTACGCCGTGTCCCAGAATCTGGATGTCGCTACCTTCCTCATGACGGGCAATGAGAACGCGAATCCTTCGCGCTCCAAAATCCACTACCCCTACTGTTTCACCTTTGCTACGCAATGTCTTCTCCGAAACGTTGATACCTTACTGATATAGAAGCAGCACGAACTGTTTAGTTTCTGTCCCTCTCAAAAAGTCCGGCCGCGGATGAACCTGTCAGAACAACATGCTGTCAGGATCCTCGGATTGGGAATTCTCTTTCTTTCGGATCTGAGAAATTGTCTGTTCTATATCTTCCAATGATGATCGCTGGTGAGAAAACTCGTCACGCGCCTCCTCCAATGCCGCTTCCGATTCGACGCGCTTGTGTTCCAAACGCTTGGTGTCCTGACGCGCATTCTCAAGGGCAATACGTGCCTCATGTTCATCATTCGTGCGCTCGTCCAGCGCTCGTTGGGCAGCGTCCTCATCAGATTTAGCGCCTTCGATTTCGCTGTTCATTTCCCCAAGCCGTTCAAGCTCCGCATCGCGCTTGCTTTCGAGTGCCTTAATTTGCTCATTAAAATCCGCGATCGTGCCTTCCTGAGACTCAATAGATGACGCCAACCCGCCTACACGCTCCTGAACAACGGAAAAACTGTCCTTGGCTTCGGCTACCTGCGCTTCAATCTCAGAAACGCTTGCTTCCGCCGCGTTGACTGCTTCGCGAGCCGATGTTGCCGCTTCCTGGCCTTCTTTAAGACGCGTTTCGGCCTCTTTGACACTGTTTTCCGCCTTTTCCGAGTCCAAAATGGCAAAATTCGCTGCCGCCGACAAAGCGAGCAGTTTCGCGTCGGCAACGTTGCCCTGGGCCGCCGCTTTTTGGGCCGTTTTCAACAACACCTCAGGCGTTGCGCCCTCAAGCAATTCAAGGTCAACGCCGTCCTCAATATCATCGTCTTCCTCACCGCTCTCCTCTGTAACTTCTTCAGCTTCAGAATCCGCCGGTACAGCATCAGCATCTGGTTCTTCCGCGGAGCCTTCTTCAGCAGGCACCGACCATTTTTCGATCAGAGAAGAGCATTCCGCGCCCCAGTTGGATACGGATTCGGCATCCGGGGCCGTGCATGCGTCCATGTAAGCGCCACCAAAAGCATATGCCAACTCAACAAACTCGTTGTCCAGCGCATCTCCTTGTCTCTGAGTGGCGGCATCGCACAATTTCGACATTATTTCGCAAAGTTGAACTGCCGCATCGCATTTCTTGTCCACTGCATTCACCTTAAGCGATGCGACGTCTTCTTGCATTGCATGAAGGATCTGGCCGAAGTCGCTGCCACTACTTTGGGCATTGGCAAGTTTTTCGCTGAGATTATCCAGCAACGTTGCGGCATAGGGTCCCTCTTCAACCTCAGCTTCAACTTCAGCAGCTTCCTCCTCAACCTCGGCAACCTGCCCAGGCATCTCAGCTTCCGGCTCTTGTGCCGCTACAGCTTCGATCTGGTCGTCATCGCCCAAGTCACACAATTCGTCAAACGGGCCGCGTACAGCGGGTTTTTCTTGAGAAGGATCTGGACCAGCTCCAAACGATATCTGGGATGCCTCATCAACGATAGTCTCATCGAGTTCCTCATTGAGCGAATCAAGAGCATCCAAGGGACTGGAAGATTCAGACGTGTCTTCATTCGAGGACACAAGCCAATCCATTTCTACAGGGGCAGACTCACCAAAATCATGGCCGTCCTCGCCCAAAGAGGGCAAATCGTCAAGCGACGGAATGCCTTCGTGTGCAATCGAATCCCCCGAATCTCCTTCCTGCGGCATGCTGAAAGGCCCTTCTTCTTCTCCTCCGATTTCTGATTCACTGGACGACACAGCTTCACCCCCCTCGCTTATGAGGACCAGACCATTCGATTCGATTTGGTCCACCGCGAATTGAAAACACTCTTGCCATTTTTCCTTAACATCGTCGCGCACTTGTCCGCTCAGGATATCGCCCGCCATCAGACTGAGAACTTCATATGCCTTGGCCAGGAAGGGTATGCAGCCGTTGGCCGCTTGCGCGTTTTCGTATGTTTGAAGAATCCTGGCAGTGTCGGTCAGCGGACGCAGTATGTCGTCCCAAGACTCCGTAGCGGCGATTTCCGCAACCGCGATAAGTTCGGACATGCATTCGTCTGACCATTCCGTCTGTGCAGCCCCGGCCTGTCCTTGAGAAACCGCGTTGTGAAACAGGGTGAGTCCGGCCATCAGGCTCTTGGAAGGGTCCATATCGGTAAACTCGCCCTCGGCTTCGCCAAGAGACTGTTCCGGTTCCTGGATTGGCACCGCCTCTTGCGAAAGAAGTGCGCTTCGCTCTTCAGAAGCCACCGGTTTGAATTCTCTCGATTCGGCCTGGCGGTGAGCGCGTCTCACTGAATTCTGCCTGCTTTTGTTCTTTCTGCCAAATATCACTTTGGTCACCCTGTACGTTTATTACGGAATCTTAGCACACCGCCGTCTCGCACACAATACAAAGCGCTGCTCTTCCGGCTCCCCTGCCCGGATAGTTCAAGAGTCAAAATGTTTTCTGAGAGCAGACACGTAGGACAGGGCAAATTGTTCGCGCCACCACGGATCGGCCATGCGCTGGCAGTCAAGAGGGTTTGTCATGTTCGCCATCTCAACAAGGATTTTAGTCGGAATTTTGTTCAGCCGAAGTACTGCCGGCACATATTCCACGCCACCGCTCTGCCTAATTATAGACCGCACAACCGCGCCCCTATCATGACGTTTGATCCTGTGTTTACCCAATTCGTCCTTTAATGTCTCTGCCAGGTTTCGCGAAACGGCCTCGTCACGCCTGCGCTCAGTCCAAGTCGTGGTCACTGTTCGGATACTCGCCTCGGCATATCGGTCATAAACAGAACCCCGTGGCGTTTCAGACTCCTTCCGTCCCGAAGCGCCGGGAACATAAATCATCGCTCCGCGCAAATCTTCGTTAAAAAGGGAATCGCAATGAAAACTGGTGAAAACTATCTTCATTGGGTCCGTGCCGTTCTTTGTTTCCTTCTTCATTATATCGTTTGCCATATAGGCGCGCAGGTTTGCCGAGGTTTTGTAATACAGATTCTGATATGGCGGCGTGGTAAGAAGTTCCTCATCCGCGTCGTTATAGAAACGCGTGGAAGAAACAGGAGCGAAACCGGCACTCCTGTCTTTCTGCGTAATGTAGACTTTGGCCAGAGTCTGCTTCTCCAAAATCCTCTTAACGCGGCAAGCAACATCGTAATTGACCTCGTCCTCATAAAGACCATACCTGACATTATTGGCGCCCTGATCCTTACCGCCGTGGCCTGGATCAATAACAACCACAATTCCTTGGAGGTCCTTGCTTTTTACCTGCCCCTTAAGCCGCTTGGCTTCCTCGACAACTTCCTCGTAATGCCGGCGCTCCTGAGAACCAGCGGGCTTGAATCGCGCCGAAAGCATCTCAACAGGAATAAGAACCTTCTGGCCCACTGGCATATCGGTAACGTCTTTGATGCCGCTACGTTTTATTATCTCTTTGCAGGCCTTCTGGATAGGCTTGTTTTCACGATAATCGGTAAACCTTACTGCAACCGCGGAGTAAAGGGCCTCGCCCATCTTCAGGTGATAAATTGCATAGGCCCCTTTCGAGTCAGAGCCATATTCGAGGTCGCCCTGCACCGCATCCAAATCGACAAGAACATCCTCCATCTCTATACTCGTGCGCATACGAAAGGCTTCCTGCAAGAGATGTATCGAAACAAATATCTTCTGTCCTACCTTTAATTCCGTAGACTTAAGCCGATTATGCGTCATGATTGATTTGTAGTTCTGGCCTTGGCCTGTCAACCACTCCGATATTTTCCACAAAGTCTCGCGCCCACCGCTGTTTCCAAATTTGACGGTATGGTGCCAGCCCATTTCATCAACATAATCTTCCTCGAATAGAGCAAGAAAAACCTTGCGCTGAATTTCCGGCTTAAGTCGCTTATAAGGTATGGGCGGACCTGACTGTCCGCTGTAGAAACTCCAGTATTCGAGCTTTGAAAGATACTTTTCCAGGTATGTTTTCGCGGCAACACCAGAGGGAGGCTTACATTCAAGGTAAAGAAGTGAAGCTTTGCCGGATACGAACAAGGCACTTGAGTCGCCGTCGATTGCTTTGCGCACTACTTCCGCCGAATCGGCATGGAACGCCGCTATAACCAGCAGCGCAAGACAGAAAAAGAAAACACACCGCAGCACGGCGGCGTGAGAACGGAAAATCTGCATCAAGCTAGGCCTCCAGGTACAATTCTTGAAGCCTCTTACAACAATAACGCGATATGCACTCTTGAACTAAAGGATCGACACCTATAAAGCGCAGGCCATACAGATGTGCGCCATTACCAAGGTTCTCGAAGGCTTTAGAAACATGAAGAATCTGACCCAATACCATGTACTGCGCCTCACCCGGAAGAGAAATCGTCAGCTCCACCGTCGTGTCGAGATCAAAGGGCGCGTCCACCTGAATCAAAACGCCGCCCGTGCTCAAGTTCAACAAAAACGCGTTATACCTGCGCACGTGAATCTGGTCCCTCACCTGAACCATAAGGTCGGTAGGAACACGGCATGAATCGCGATGTTGCTTTAGCGTAAGTTCAACGTGTTTGCTAAGGACAATCCCGTCGTTCTTCTTCTTGGGGCCCTGAACAACCTCTGAACGATACGAACGAACACCGTCATGATCGTGGAAATCCAGTTCCACAAACATTCCATCAACAGGGTAATTGACGCCAGAAAAGGAAACGCGGAAAGAATCGTCACCCACGTCAACGATCTTGACAAGCATCTGCTTGTCCATAACGCGAATCAGGCAATCGCTTCCCTTTTTAATGTCCTTCTCAAAGCCTTCTGTTTTCTGAACAGACATAGATACTCCTCCGTCCTGACTTTGATTCTAACATAGTGAAGGTCGTATGGCAACGGTTTGCAACAAAAAGAAAGGTCATCCTGCCCCCCCTGACAAGGGGGCAGGGGGGTTAATGCAAAGGGCAATATACTCTGGGCTGAGGGCGGATTATACTTCGCCCTTAGTCCGCATTGCGCGAAGCCAATCTCACAAGCCAAGGGCCGCATTGATCACAAGCTGAACATCGGTCGCGTTGGTGGCCCCGTCCGAGTTGATATCGCAGCTAAGCCCCGTGTCGATGCCGAGCGCAACGTTGATGACCAACTGAACGTCCGTCGCGTTGACCGAACCGTCTCTATTTACGTCGCTGGCATTTGGTATATCAGAAACCAAGGGATCGGTACCATAAGCCAATTCGACGTCGTCGTTGACGCCGTCCAGGTCGCTATCGGCCATTTGAGGGTCGGTGCCGTACACATTAGTCTCGTCGGCATCGCTTAATCCGTCGCCATCGGTATCAACCGGAGCAGTAATCGTTGACACCAGAGGGAAGAGCACGGGAAGAATCTCGCCGCTGACCACTACCATGTCTTGCGAAGCGGCCGCATAATCCAAAGCGGAAACATTCACTGTGTACGAACCGGCAAGCAGGCTCGCGAACGCATAAACCCCCTCAGGCCCCTCATCAAGAATAAAACCGTACACCTCGACCGTCGCCGTTGTAATGGACAACAAGGTTTCGCTGTCCCACACGCTGCAGATAACCGTTCCCGGCAATATGCCCGCGCCCTTTGCCAAAGCCGGTTCATAATCCACCGTGCCCTCGGGCGACTCGATTAGCGCTTCAATTTCGGCAGGATCGTCCGTACCCCAGTCGTTGTACTCCATTCTGATGTCGGAGCCGCTCTGGTTTTGGATAGCGCCGCCGATGTCCTGGCCGAAGGTGTTGTATCCGCTGTTCGGGTCTCCGGCGTCGCCCAGGTTGCCATCTTCCCCCGCCTTTGCGCCCAAGGAATTCACCACGATGGCAAACTGTGCGATTTCGTCCAGGACGCACTTGCGAATCACGGGTATCGCGCCGTCGATATCGATGCCAGTAAGAAGACTGTAGAATTCGCATTCGGCGATCAGGGAAGTCCCTGCCGCCGGTGTCCCCGATGTCAAAAGACCTACCGCATTGCGGTCCCCGTTGCCTTGGAAGATGACGTTTTCAATGGTCACAGCCACGCCCACAAGGGTCAACAAGGTCGAAGCGCCTGCCGTCTCCGATTGACGAATAGTCAAGTTACGAAGGGAGCACCCATCCGCTCCGGCAACAACTACCGGACCCACTCCTTCTATGACCACAGACGTTGAGCCGCCACTTGGGCCAGCCAAGGTTACATCCGGCTGCAATACAACATTTTCCAGATAAGTCCCCGCAAAAAGACTGATCGTAACAGGATTCGACGTGCTCGCCACCGCCATGTCGATCGCATGCCCGATTGTGGCCCAAGGTTGCTGCGGCGAACCGTCCCCTGTTGAATCGCTTCCGTCAGCCGCCACAAAAAACGCCCTCAAAGGACTATCCGGATCCCGCGGATTCGTGTGCTGGAGATATTCCTCAAGGTTGCTCAGCCCATCGCCATCACTGTCCAAATCACCAGGGTTGGGCAACAAAGGATCAAAATCATAAAGTACCTCAAAGCCGTCCGGTATACCGTCATCGTCAGTGTCAGCATCCAACGGATCCGTACCATAAACCTGGACTTCGTCATCCGACAGCAAACCGTCGCCATCCGCGTCGCCGCTTGGCGCATCCGGAATGAGCGGATCCGTTCCCGCCAGAACTTCGTCGCGGTCATTCACCCCGTCACTATCCGTGTCGGCAAGATCAGGATTGGTCCCGATGTAGATTTCATACTCATCCGCCAAATCGTCGCCGTCCGCGTCGGAGCCACACGAGCCGGTGTACGACAGAATAGATATACCACGACCCTCAAGAGTCGGTATATCTGTGCACAGCGCCACTTGGCTAAGCGGGTTGTAGTCCAAGGACAAGTAATCCGAGTCGCCAATACCCGAATTCGATAATAGTGGGCTGATGTCGGATATCCGATTGGAAGTCAAGGAAAGGTCCCACAAGCTTATCAGTCCGCTCAACGCGCTGAGGTCAGATATCTGATTGGAATCCAGGTAAAGTTCGGTCAATCCTGTCAGACCGCTCAACGCGCTGAGATCAGATAGCTGATTGGAAGACATGTAAAGGTAGGTCAATCCTGTCAGGCCGCTCAATCCGCTAATGTCGGATAGCTGATTGGATCTCACGTCAAGCGTGATCAGACTGCTCATGCCGCTCAACGCGCTAATGTTGGATAGCTGATTCCCATACAAGAAAAGCTGGGTTAAACCCGTCAGGCCGCTTAACGCGCTAATGTCGGATATATTGTTGTTCTCCAGGTAAAGGTTGATCAGACCGCTCAGACCGCTCAAAGCGCTGATGTTGGATATATTATTAGACTCCAGCCGAAGGTTGGTCAGACTGCTCATGCCGCTCAACGGCCCGATGTTGGATAGGCTGTTTCTATTCAGCGTAAGCTCGGTCAGGCCCGTCAGGCCACTCAACGCGCTGATGTCCGATATACTGTTGTTTGCCAGGTAAAGGCTTGTGAGGTCCGTACAGTATTCAAGGCCTGTCAGGTCTGTGATAGTCGAACCAGTGGCCAGCAGCGACGTGAAACCTGTCCCAACTAGGTCGGTGTCGTATATCTGCCCGCTCGGTATGCCGATTGCCAAGCGCACCGCCGCATAGAGGTTCGCGTCGGGAAAGTTGACTGCCACCGCCGCGCCGTCCGCGACAAGCGGATCGGTTCCGGCAAGCACTTCGTCGCGGTCATTCACCCCGTCATTATCGGTGTCGGCAAGATCAGGATTGGTCCCGATGACTGCTTCATACTCATCCGCCAAATCATCCCCATCTGCGTCCGCGCCACAAGTGCCCGTGCGATCAAAAGTAACGCCGCGGGCAACTATGCCGGGAATATCGAAACAAAGTGCCTGCTGGCTTAGCGGATTCATGAACATGGGTATAAAGTCGCCGTCCCCAATGCCCGCATTGTTCACCAAGGGACTAACGTCACTGATTAGGTTGCTGCCCAAACTCACGGTGGTCAAGTTTGTAAGACCCAACAGCGGACCAATATCGGTGATCTGATTGCTTTGCAGTTGTAGTGAGATCAGGTTGGTCAGGTCCGACACCGCACTAATGTCGCTGATTTGGTTGTTGCCAATATGCAGCGTTTGTAGGTTGGTCAGATCCGACAGCAGGCTAATGTCGCTGATTTGGTTGAAGCCCAGCAACAGCTCGTCCAAATCGGTACAGTACTCAAGTCCTGTGAGGTCCGAGACGCTCACATTCGTGGCATTCAGAAGCGTGAACCCCGTCCCGACCAGATCGGTGTCGTAGATCTGACCCGTGGGTATCGCCAGGTACCCTCGCACCCTAAGATCGATACCCGCGTCGGGAAAGTTGACGGCTATCCGGGCGACAAGCGGATCGGTTCCGGCGAGAACTTCGTCGAGGTCATTCACCCCGTCACTGTCCGTGTCGGCGAGATTCGGATTGGTCCCGAGCCAGGTTTCATACGTATCCGCCAAATCGTCGCCGTCCGCGTCCGCCCCGCATGAGCCCATGTAAGAGATGTACGCGCCGCGGCTGTCGAGAGCCGGTATGTCTGTACACAAAGCCACTTGGCCCAGCGGGTTGTAGTCCAAGTCCACGGTATCGGGGGAGCCAATCCCTGTGTTCAATACCAATGGGCCGATATCCGATATCAGATTGTAATTCAGGTAAAGCCCGTCCAATCCTGTCAGGCCGGTCAACGCGCTGATGTCCGATATCTGATTGTACTCCGCGTCAAGGTAGGTCAGACTGGCCAGGCCGCTCAACGCGCTGATGTCCGAAATCTGATTGGAATCCACGTCAAGGTCGTTCAGAACGGTCATTCCACTCAACGGGCTGATATCCGATATCTGATTGGTGCCCAGATAAAGTGTGGTCAGTGCCGTCAGGCGGGTCAACGGGCTGATGTTCGATATCTGATTGTCTTCCGCGTCAAGGTAGGTCATATTTGTCAGGCCGTTCAACACGGTGATGTTCGATATCTGATTGGAATACAGATAAAGCGTAGTCAATCCTGCCAGATTGCCCAAGGGGTTGATGTTCGATATCTGATTGGTATTCAGGTAAAGCCAGACCAATCCTGTCAGACCGCTCAACGCGTTGATGTCCGATATCTGATTGTCATCCAGATGAAGTTCGTTCAATCCCGTCAGGCCGCTCAACGCGCTCAGGTTCGATATCTGATTGTTGTCCAGGTAAAGAATTGTGAGGTCGGCACAATATTCGAGACCTGTCAGATCCGAGATACTCGAACCAGAGGCGTCCAGCAAAAAAAAACCTGTTCCGACTAAGTCGCCATCGAATATCTGGCCACTAGGTATGCCTAAGGCGGCACGCACAGCCGCATCGAGGCCTGGGTCGGGAAAGTTGACGGGCGTCTGCGCCGTTGCATCCAAACCGGTGAAAACGAGGACAGCTACGCACATCAAAAGCGCCAGGTACTTTCGACCATAATAAACGTTACTCATGATGCCTCCTTGCGAGCACCGCTTCCCCGTAAACTTGCCGGAGACTTATTTTACCACATAAACACACATTCTCGATAAAGATAATCGCGTTCTGGAGGTGGGGGTGTCTGCTACAGACTACCGAATCATGTTGAGGAGCGTGTCGAGAAGCCTGTCCACGGTGCTGATCACACGCGCGGACGCCTCATATGCCCGTTGGTACTCGATCATGAAGGTGATCTCTTCATCCAGCGACACACCCGAAACTTCCAGGCGGCGCTGGTCGATACCCATGAGAAAGGTGTTGTTGACTTGAATGTCCTGCAAGTTTGTGCGTCCCTCAACGCCCAAAACAACAAGCATCGACTCATAAAAATCGTCGATAGTTGATGTCTTCGAACCAAGCGTCAACGAGTTCCGGACATTCGCCATGGCGAGTGCAGCCGTGTTGTCGCCTGTATCGGCTGGTTCAAGGCTGAAACCGGAGGTAATCCACTCAGGATTCTCCTGCAAATCGCTGTTAACCGTTATGCTGCGCGCATCGTCCCCGGTAAAGAAACCATTCACGCCCAAAGCGGTAAGCGTTCCAGTGCCGTCATTCGCAAAACTGAAAGTGAATGGATCCGATGTTCCAAGCGCAAGCGTCTCACCATCAACCACACCGGCGGAGAAGTTCGGAATGGCATTCAAGGTCGCCGCCAGATCATCAAGCGTTGTAGTGTCCGTGATCGTCACTGTTGTTGTTGTGGCCACGCCAGCCGCATCATAAACAACAACATCGAAGGAACCAGGCACAACGGGAAACGGCAATCCGGCCGAAATCAAAGGCGTCGTGCTGTCCACGGCCGCATTCGCGCTCGATATTGTCCCAGAGAGATTCTGCAAACCGTTACCCTGATTATGAACGCCATTGATCCCACTTATTAAAGCAGCCGCAATCCGGTCAAAACTGTCGGCCGTTTCTACAAGTATCGTATCGCGGCTTTCCAAAGCGCCAAAAAGCTCACCGTCCTTAATGTCCGCCAGCGCATCATTGTCCAGAAAACGAACTTCCAACAAATCGTCCCGGTCAGGATCCAGCGCCGCATTTCGCACCGCGGCAAGTTCACGCGTACGATTGCCCGAAACCAATATGTCCGAACCCAGCAGAACGTCCACACGTCCGTCATCGCGCTCACGCACAGTGATATTCACCAGCGCCGACAATTTGTCGAGCGCCAGGTTTCGGTCGTCTCGCAGGTCGTTCGCTTCGGTTCCGGTCATTTCGGCCTGCAATATCTTGTTGTTCAAATCCGCAACGAGTTTAGCAAGAGGATTGATCTCATCTACAATGTTCTTGACCTCTTCATTGGCGTTGGTGCGAAGCTCATAAAGCCGGTCAGCCGCATCATTCAACGCCGACGTCATCGCCCACGCCTCAGCAAGCAACGCCTCGCGCACGGGTATACCCTCGACATCATTCGCATAATCGCTCAGAGTCGAATAAAAGATGTCCAGCCGGTTACCAAAAGCGTTGTCCGACGGCTCCTGAAGCACGCCTTCAATCATGGTGTAGAACCTGGCCTGAACCTCCGACTTGCCAACACTCGGAGCGTGCCTGTGATAAAGGTTATCGAGAAATTTGTCGCGAACCTGCCGTATACCGCCCACACCAACTCCACGCCCTATCTGGCCCTGCATCGTGAAAAACGGAATCTTACTGACAAGTTCAGCGCGCTGACGGGAAAAGCCTTCCTTATTCACATTGGCAATATTGTGGCCAGCAACGCTAATCTGCGTCTGAGCCGTATGTAAACCCGACAATGCCGTATCGAATGTGCTAAATAACGAGCCCAATTCGTCTTTTCTCCTGTTCAGCTTCGGTCTTTATGGCCTTCAAACCCGGCCAAAATACACCAATCCACTTTTTCTTAAGCAACCATCGTTCCATTTTATCGGCGAAAACCCCAAAGCTCTTAACACCAATGACTTATGATTTACCTCAAAGGCCCGCAGACATACGAAAAGGCCGCCTGACAGGCAAAGATTGCAGCCCATACGGAAAAACATGCAAACCTTTCAAAAGAAGACCCCGCCACCACACCCTTTGAATGCGATCCGTCCGATCCGTCCATGTCGTCCATGTCGTCCATATCGTCCATGTCCGTCCGTGCCCGTCCACACCCCCCAAACTCACTTTTCCAACTTTCCCCCACCCAAACCTCAATCTCCTGCATTACCATAATACACATTAAATAGCCAATGTTGTCCATAAAATACTAGACGAATTTATTATTATATATCATATCCGTAAATCAAAACCCACTCGCTTCGCAAAACAGCCAAAAACTCCGCTGAGACCTGTCAATCAAACACCCCTTGTTTCGCAAGACTAGAGAGAACCCCTACGCCAGCAGTTCGTCTTCGAACTGCCAGGGGCTGCGCTAGCAGACCGACTTGTCTTCGCAAATCAATCGCCTTCGTGTCCTTCGTGCTAAAAAAAACTTCTCCGTGGTTCACCAGGATCACACTTTTAATTCCGCAATACCCCGTTTCCCTTAGGTTTACAACAATCCCACCGGAACAAGATCCCCTAAGGTAATAGGAGGGCATATAAGAATGAACGAAAATATAAAGACAAAATTAGGCACACCTTGCGCACCAGCTTGGCCCACCGAATGGATTCACCAGGTCGAGATGGCCGAGGCCGAGCTCAAACACAGAATCTGCGGGGCAATTGGCCCCGACGGCGCCCCATGCCCTATGCCGTCCGAACATCACAGCGGACGCTGCAAATATCACGGCGGCAGCCCCCTCACCGGCGCTCAACCAGGCAACAAGAACGCAACCAAACACGGCCTATACTCCCGCCGCCTGCGAATCTGCGGGCCCCACTGCCCAAAACGACATACATGCCCCCGCTACGACGAAAGACTACTCGAATTCCCAAAAACAAAATGGCCCACATGCCCATACGAACAAGAAGAATACGACAACCTGATCCAAGCCCTACTACCAGAAGGCCAAGACCACTCCCCCCTCTACGAACACATGGTCCACACAACCGCCCTGCTAAGCGTAATGACAAGCCGCGCAGCCGCCGTACTAAGCATGCACACCCTAGTCGCCGTCACCCACGTGCAATTCCACGACTACTCCATGGAATCACACAAAGTCAGCGCCCTCCTGCAAGCATTCCTACGCCTAACGAGCGAACACACAAAATCCGTCCGAGAACTCGCAAAGCTATCAATCCAAGCCGAACCACAGGAGGGACATGCCAAGCCAAAGAAAAGGGGCAGCTGCCTCTTGCCCAGCCCGGTAAAGGTGGACGAGCAAAGGGAGGGCGCGTGTCCCCACGCGCCGCATTTATCGACACGCCCGGCTCGCGGGTACGCTCGTCCTCCCACTGAAAACCGCAAAGAGCCACCGGAACCAAACGACAACCCAGACGACCAGGAAAATCACCGAGAACAGGAAGAACAAAAGGAGAAACGGGCTCCCGCCAACCCCAACCCCCCGGAGAAATTGAAATGCACATTTTCAACAACTGCCACAAAGATCAAGAAGAACAAAACGAACAAAAAAAGGAGAAAGAAGAAGCGGAACAAAGCCAAGCAAAAAAGGGACTGACGCAAGCGAAGCGAGTCTTCGAGCGGAGACGTGTCTGTCCCTTTTCTTGCGGGCCTTGCCCAAAAGCGACGCGGGCTAAGATTGGGGAACCTTTTCTTTGCGAAGACAAAAGGTTTCCCAAACCCTTCCAAAAGAAACGACGGCTTTTCTTGTTGGGAAAGTACGCGTAGTGTCTTTCATCGTTTCCCCCCTGACAAGGGGGGATTAAGGGGGGTTGAGAATGAGGGATGACGTGTTGTAAAGGGAGTAAACCCCCCTGCCCCCCTTATCAGGTGGGTAATGGATCTTTGGTGACCACGCTTTAGATTACCGCGACCGATTGCGGACGTGCAGAAGCCCGCCCCTCCCGACCTTGGCACTTTGCACCACTCCAATCATAATTGGCATAAAAAGTGCCATTCGTGGCTTTACCTGTTTACTCGGTAATTCAGTGAATAAAGTCCTTGACACATTTGGCAAGTAGGTCTAGACTAGTTATAGAAGTACTACATTGTCGGCCTTGTCAGTGGATTCAAATCTAAATGGGAGTAACTTCACTATGTACCACCAACTCATCTTTTCGAACACTGGCAAAATTCTAGGTGTCGTTTTCTGTTTCGTCTTGGCTTTCTTCATGGGTGCCTCCTTAGTCTCCTTTGTGGCCGCCGACTCGGCCGTCCCGGGAGACGCCAACTTCGATGGAGTAGTCGAAGCCGTTGACGTGCAACTTGTAGTCAACGCTGCACTGGGAATTGATATTGGGGACTATGACGCGGACACCAACAATGATCACGTAATTGATGCCATCGACGTACAACTTGTTATTAACGCAACCTTGGGAATCGACATTAACGGAGCCGTCAACCCAGAAACGTGGCAACTCACTTTCCACGTACGCGGCGGGCACGACGAGGCCTCTGCCGTGCAACAGTCCGACGACGGCGGGTTCGTAGTGGCGGGAACAATCAGGTCCTTCGAAGGGATCAGTGACATGTACCTCGTGAAAACTGATCCAAGCGGAAACGGGCTGTGGAGCAAGGCTTTCGGGGGAAGCCTGCACGACAGAGCCAAAGCCATGCAGCAAACCGACGACGGCGGATTCATACTGGCGGGATACACGAGTTCGTTCGGTGCGGGCCGTTACGACATGTACCTTGTGAAAACCGATTCGAGCGGAAACGAGCTGTGGAGTAAGACTTTCGGGGGAAGCGAACACGACAAAGCCTTTGCCGTGCAACAAACCGACGACGGCGGATTCGTACTGGCGGGAGAGACCGAACCTTTCGGTCAGGAAGAGGAAGACGTGTTACTGGTCAGGACCGACGCCAGCGGGAACGAGCTATGGAGCAATACTTTCGGGGGAAGCGAGGACGAATATGCCAAAGCAGTACAACAAACCGACGACGGTGGATTCGTAATGGTGGGAAAGACCACATCTTTCGGCGCGGGTAAGGCGGACTTTTACCTTGTGAAAACCGATTCAAACGGAAACGAGCTGTGGAGCAAGACTTTCGGGGGAAGCGAGGACGATTATGGCAAAGCAGTACAACAAACCGACGACGGTGGATTCGCACTGGCGGGATCTACGTCTTCGTTCGGCGTGGATCGGTCGCACATGTACCTCGTGAAAACCGATGCGAGCGGAAACGAACTGTGGAGCAAAACTTTCTCCGGGAACGTCGCCGCCAGGGCCTATGCCATGCAACAAACCGACGACGGCGGATTTGTACTCGCGGGCTATAATGTCACCTCATCCGACCCACTCGCGGGTGATCAGCTCGACATCTACCTTGTGAAAACCGATGCGAACGGAAACGAGCTGTGGAGCAATATTATCGGGGGAAACGACTACGACACAGCCTATGCCGTGCAACAGACCGACGACGGCGGGTTCGTACTTGCGGGTAAGACCTGGTCTTTCGGCGCGGAGGATTTCAATATATACGTGGTGAAAACCGACGCGGACGGCAATTCACCCGATCCGCCGGAGTGAGCCTTGGCGCCTAGGCCTCCCGCGTGACGGCTTTAGGTTTCTGCGGCCGGTTACTCCTAATTCACCTTTGGCTTGCACGGGAGGGCGAGCGAAGCAGCAGTTCGTCTTCGAACTGCCAGGGGCTCCGTCAGGAGACCGCGTGTCCCCACGCGCCGCATGATCACACACGGCGCAATATATGATATAGTAAACCCCAACCAAACAGAGGGCGTTTTTTAGCGGAGGATTGACATGTTTTCGGGTTCTATAGTGGC
>SDBV01001484.1_pt1 | contig 35425 bp, 61 predicted proteins | sample 2277081 | NCBI WGS metagenome assembly SDBV01 (sample SAMN10402039, study PRJNA504765) | marine sediment metagenome | isolation source: marine sediment core GS10_PC15, 223 cmbsf | place: Arctic Ocean: Southern Knipovich Ridge | collected 2010 | reverse complement strand
CCCCAGCAACGGCTCCACCGACAGAAACCGCACTGCCGCCGGAGTATTCAGTAGCTCCGGTATCCGCTTGTCGGCTTGCTCTTGGTTCTCGACGGAAACGCCTAGATGGACGCTTATGAGCCATTGAGGCTCCCGGATCGCAAGTGCGGGTGCCTCGTCGGGTCCCTTTAAGTCGGCGCATTTCCATTCAATACGCAGCCAGGTTTCGCTATCCGATAGAAGTTCGCGCATCCGCTCCGGCCTCTTTGTTAGTATCTGATGCGTCAAGTGCGGCGTGAGCGCCATCACGGCCAGGATGTGAATAATCCACTCATCCGGCACCCACGACCCGAACATGTCCGTCATGTCACACCAAAAGATCCGAGCAGGCTTGCGGCGGCGCAAGACTTTGTGGAGTACATCTTCATCCAGGTAGACTTCGATCTCGTCAAGATCGGCCTTGTCGAACGTCGGCATCCGGGCGCGCGGTTGCCACCGGCTGGCGTAACAGTTCTTGCAGCCGGGGCTGATCTTCTCGCAGTAGTGGCCCGGCACACGGTTGCTGCCGTCCTTCATGCGGGCGCGGATGGGGTTCAAGGTGAGGTTGGTCCATTCGATCGGCGTCTTGTTCATGGCGTGGCCTCACTAAACAGCCCTTCCTCGAATGCCTCGAACACCGGCGCTAGGTCGCGATCGACTTCAGGCCAATCGTATCGTTCGGCCTTGGTGATCCATACGTCATATCGCTTATGGGGCAGGGCCATGTCTACCCCGATGACCGAGCAAGCTGCTTCGACAACCTTGGCGGTCACCTCGCGGCGGAAATGATACAGCCGGAAATTCGGACAGTCCGCAAAGGCCGGGGAATACGTAACCTTAGTCTCTGCCATCACCCGCCCCAAACCCACGCCCCAAACTGGTTTCCTACAGCTAGGGCTATTCCCACTGCCGTCCCCGTGCAGCCCAGCAAGATAGCCGTTCGGCCGACAAGCCCGCTGGTTGATATCGGGTCTTCGCCGTCGCTCGCCAGTGATCGGCTTGTCTCCCGCAGGGTCACCTCGAATTCCACCAGTCCAGCGTCGCCGCCTTTGAACAGCGCAAAACAGAACGCGGTTGTCTCAAGCCCGGCGCGGAGGATGAGCTGCACAGCCGAGAACAGACACCAGGGCAAGCTACACGGCCGGGAGTATTTCTTCTCGGACTTCTCGGCAGGTTTAGGAGCGTCAAGTCCAACCTTGTTAAACGTGCGGTCAACTAGCTCGATCTTGTTCATGTGCCCTCCTCCTTGGCTTCTTTATCCTCCGACGCAACCGCCGAGGCGGCGCGGATCATATCGCACACCGCAAGTTCATATTGCAGCGTGGCTTCTTTAGCGGCGAGTGCCAGAAACCTCAGATCTCCATCCATGCCGCAATTGAGATCCTTGTTAATCACGATGATGCCCACAATACCTTCCAGGTTCTTGTCACTGAACGCCGCCAGTAGTTTAGCTATTCGTTCCGTCGATAACGACTTCATGAATTCACTTCCTTGCTGTGCTCAGGCATCATCTTTTGCCCGCCTGGAAGTCTTTCGTTTTCAGCTTGATAATCACCCGCTTCCCCCGCTTATCGAACAACGTTTCGATAGGCCTCGCGACAACACCTTCGGCCCGCGCCGAACCTATCCGAGAGTCGAACGGCTCGCGAACCATTTCCACAATCTCATCAATTGTCTTCAGGCCCAAGTACGGCACGGTATCGACTCCCAGTTTGCGGGCGATACCCTCAACCGCTTCTCTCTGAAGCCAATGCTCGCCCCCGACTAGGACGTCGAAAAGAATGAATCCCTTGTTGGGTCGGTAAAGGCCACCCTTCTGAATACCGGCGCCGTAGCCCTCTCCGAAGAGAACCACTTCGACCGGCCCATCGAGCCACAGCCTGGCGGCCATTCTTGCGGCGGGAAACTGCTCTATCAACGTGGCCACGAGATCAGCCGGAAGCTGAGACCGAGCACTCCGCCCGCCAAACGAAACCACACCTTTAGCGGAGAGCATCACACGAATGTTGGTCCCGTCTATTTTCTCAGTGACATCCCATTGGCTGATGGTTCCGAGGACGGGGCTTTTCAGTTTTGCCGGATTGACCACGAAGTGTTCGTCGCGCTCAAACAACGTGTCGATCTTGGGATATTCCGGCATCCCCGTAGAATCGGTTTGTATCTTCTTCATTACTCACAACCTCCACGGCCCTGCTCCTTGCTGTGCTCAGGCATGGACCGCCTCCCTCACCGGCGCGACCGGATCGCCTTTCGCGGCCCGGCAGCGGCAGAGGCGGACACAATCCACCATCCGCTTGCCGTAGAGCGTTTGGCGCATCTCTTGGACCGACTCCCAACCCGTGCCGCCGCACTGCTCGCAACCGTGAACCGCCTGACTACCGCGTTCGCGCTTCAAGGCGTAGACAGCGGCCGGTACGGGGCAGAACGTCCAGCCATCGAGAAACACTTGCACAGCCCTGCGCAGCTCATCCTCGGTCTCACAGCGCGCCCGGAAGGCATCGGCCAGCGCGGCTTGACCGGCAGGGTCCTTCGGCCAGTTTCCCAAGCCTGAGAGTCTTCTCACCCATCGCATCACGGTGTCAGTGCTTAGCATGTTCCTCCATCAGCGCTATGGCTTCATCGGTTGTGGCGTCCCTTTTGATGCTCCGTTTCGGCGGCGGCTCGGCCCAATAGCCCTTCCGTAAAAACGTCGCCGGGTAAGGAACCTTGTCCTGGTCACGGCATTGGAATTCCTCGACCCACGCCGGAGTGGTCTCGCTCAGGCGCTTGCGGTCCGCCTTGATTTTGAACACCGCCCGGTACGCCTTCAGCGCATCCCGTTTTGCGATCTTCCGTGGGTAGGTTTTCCACCACGAATCGAAAGCGTTTTGTACCCCGTTTCGCGCACCCAGTGCGCAAGGGTTTTGTTCTTTCTCTTCCGTCTTATACGTCTCTAAAGTCTTAGGCGCTTCTAAACCGTTGATGGCACACTGTTTAAGTAGGTCTGCTGGACCCGCTGCTGGACCCGCTGCTGGACCCGCTGCTGGACTCACTTGCGTACCGGCACGCCGATCTGATGGGCTGTCTGCTGGTACGGTTGCTGGTTCGTTATTAGGGCTAGCAGAAACATGCTCTGCCGGTTCGGGAGTAGCACCAGCGCTAGGGGCAAAACGGAGCACACGATATTCAGTCAAGCCATGCTGATTCGGCGCTCGCTTGACTGAAATAAACGGCTTCGGCGATAGATGTTCCAACTCCCTGATCGCCCTCAACAGAGATTCTCGTCGCATCCGAAGATCTTCAGACATTGCTCGCGTGCTGGTCCCGTAAACGCCTTGGTCCACCCCCATCGGTTTCACCTTCAGGAGTAGGTAGATATAGAGCTTCACGGCCTTCGGAGACAGCCGAGGCAGGTGCTCAAGTAACCCCCGGCGCACCTTCACGAAGCCGGTCACTACCTACCCCCCCCTGTGATTGCCGGGGGCAGCTCCCAGTATTTCTGCTTCACCGCGCCGCTCCCTCGAACTCCAGCACGCCCTGGCTGAGCCGCTTGGCGACGATCTCGCAATACTCCTCGTTCAGCTCCGCCCCAATGAACCGGCAGCCCAGCCGTCGCGCTACCACTGCCGTTGTCCCGGCGCCAGTGAACGGATCCAGAACCAGCCCGCCCTCGGTACAGCCGGCCTTGATGCAGGGCTCGACCAGCTTCTCGGGAAACACGGCGAAGTGAGCTTCTGGGAAAGGTTGGGTCGGGATGGTCCAGACGGTGCGGATGTTGCGGCCGCCCGGAGAACACACTTTGTCAGGGTCACCATCGGGCCCGTAGTTTTCGCCGGCCTTCAGCCGTCCATGCTCAGATGGGTCCGACCATTGGTACTTTCCGCCGAATCTGTTCCGTCTCGCCCGGGCCAGCGAAACATTGCTATGTGGCTCCCGGACCGCATCCTGGTCGAAGTAATACCGCTCCGACTTCGCCAGCAGGAACACATGCTCGTGCGCCGTCGTCGGCCGGTCCCTCACGCTCTCGGGCATCGGGTTCGGCTTCGACCAGATGATGTCCGAGCGCACGTACCAGCCATCCGCCTGAAGCGCCAGCGCCAGCCGAAATGGGATCAGGCAGAGGTCTTTCGGTTTCAACCCGCCGGCAATTCTGTCCATGTCCTGCCGCTCCATCCGGTCACGGCGAAAAGATGAGCGGTCGTGTGGGGAGCGAGAAGTGTTTGCCGCGTAACTATCCCCGATATTCAACCAACACGTGCCCTCCGGCTTCAGTACACGCCGGGCCTCCCGGAAGATCTCCACCATATGCTCGACGTACAGATCCGGCGTCGGCTCAAGGCCCAGGGCGTCTTCGCCTACCCCGTAGTCCCGCAAACCCCAATACGGCGGGCTGGTCACCACACAGTCCACTGAGTTGTCCGGCTTCATCGCCAGAAGATCGCGGCAATCCCCGCGGTAGATCGCGATCCCGGCCTCTGCGTAGTAGGGCGTCATGGTATCTTGTACGGCTCCTCTAAGTGCGTCGGACGCCTCTCCAGGGCCGCTACCTGCGCTTGCAGCACGCGAACGGACTCCTTCACGGCGCGCAGGCAATCCAGTGACTCAGCAGCGCCCCTCAGTAGCTCCACGGCCTCCTCTGTGGCCTTCCGTGCGTGGTCATCGGCGGCGATGCGCTCGGCGTGCTCGGTGTTCAGGCGAGCCTCTAAGTCGTTGACCCGCTCCTCGATCGTGACCCGGCGCGCGGACATCTCCTGAAAGGCGTTCATGCTCCGGCCCCGCCCTGCCCGCTGAATTCCCACCCGTACCATTCCTCGAAACTTTCCAAAGAGTCCCACCAGCCAGTCTTATAGCCTTCCTGCTCGCGGCAGGCTAGCCAGGTCTCTTGTGCCGCTGTGGGGCGCTTGCCGGGGGCTTTGACTTCGATGTAGATCAACTGAGATCCCGCTACCCACTTGCCCAGCGGGAGCCGGAGCGGCTTTGTCGCCGTCCAGTCCGCATGTCCAACCTCTCCAACCGTTATCCAGCGACCGTCCGCCGTCTTGAAGCGCCCCACGTGGTTGCGGGTCACTCGCCAGTGGCGGGCTCGTAGGAAGTCGCAGATCTGCTGTTCTACGTCGTTTTCGCTGAGCTTCGGTGTAGTCGTAGCGTTCATCTTGATCTCAAGGGAGCAGCGTCCGGTTCATTTCAGGAAGACTCCTCGTGTTCCAGGCAGCCAATGCGAGAGATCTAGTCTCGCCACTCACCTGGGGCGCCACCTCGCACTGTTCGTTCCCGCAGCTAATGAATTTCTTGTCCGGGCCGCCTCCGTGCCATGGCTCGATTGCAGGCTGTTCGCCGCAAAATGGACACCCGAACGCATCGCCCGGAGTGAGTAGTGTTTGTCTGGCGTGAAGGGTGACTGTGGTCATAATGTTTATCTCGTTGGGCCAGTTGGTAAGCGGGGCATTCACCGGCAACAGCCCGCCCTGCTAATTTTGCGCTGCTCCCACGGAAGGGCGCTGGGCTAGTACCGACCCGTCAGCCGATACCGACCACCAAGCGGGGCTCGAACCCGCCTCTCGCCGCACCGCCGTGGCCTTGATGCACCGTAACCACAGCTGACAGCGCGTCCTGCCAAGTAGACGATTGGCTAACACCCAACACCCTTACGTCGAAGCACCACATCAACCTCCATTCACCGGCCACAAAACCAGCGCCTCCACGCCCTCAACATCGGCAAACTCTTCCTCTGGGTTCTGGAACCCTTCGGAAAAGTCACCAAAGAACGCAAGCCCCGTGGCGCCGGGCGTTGCTCTATCCCACTTGGCGCGCCCTAGGTCCAGGGGGCCTAGCGGGAAGATCTTGCAAACCTCCCCGTCCGGATCGCTCGACATCACAACGATCCGTTCCTTGTTCGGCTCGGCCTGTAGCCCCTCAATGAGTTGTTTTATGGTCATCGTCTCACCCACTTCCCCCCGACCAGCCGCCTCCCTCAATCCCGCACAGACAGACTCGGACAGTAGGCCGGGGGAAACTCGTTAGATCGCGAAATCGCCGTCCAGAAACCGCTGGATCTCCGCTTGCAGCCGTACCATCTCGGCCTCGGCCTGTTCCCTGAGCCTGTCGGCGTTCGTTGCCGCGATCGCAGGAGCCAGGGTCGCTACCGGCTCGGTGACGCTGCCGCCGCCTTGGATCACTTTGGTCTGCACCGTGTTGACGAGCTGACCTAGGCTCTGGAAGAGCAGCTTGATGCTCATGATCTGAACCGGGCGCTTCTTGAGCGGTAGCCACGATGTCGGCACCACCAGATCGAGAAACGCATAGCCGATGTTGTCATCGTCCGTGTTCGCTTCCTGGTCGTCGCCAGTCGTTTTCACGACCAGCATCCGGCTTGGGAAGATACCGCCGCGCGGCTCGGCTATCAGCATCTGCTCAACCCGCGCAAGCGCTGCCGGGATGGGAATGTCGAGCAGCCGTACCGCTCCGACCAGATGCTTCACCCGCGTGTCGTACATCACCTGTGCCATCGCCACGGCCTGGCTGATCGAGGTTGCGCCCTTCGGGAATTTCGCCTTATCAAATTCGTGCATCTTGCCGGCCGCGAGCAAGTAGTCCGCCGTTTCCGGCCGCTTGCCGTAAAGTGCCTCTACCGCCTGTTCTTTCGTCATTCGGTTGTTCTCCTTGTGTTTTGCTTGTCTGTCAGACACCTAGATCTGTTTCGTCGGCGATCTCCGCCACGGGTTGCGGCTCGCCCTTCTTGCGCTTCCGCTTGGCCGACTTTTCCTGCATCGGCGCTAGCGCTCGCGCCTGTTCGAGAAGTTCGTTCATCCCGCCGTCCCACTTGGCGATGTACTCTCGGTAATGGTTCTCGTCGTGTGGAATGTTCTTGGCGTCGAGCGTGTCCCACAGCATCGGCAGCACTAGCGCCCGCTGTTCGGCGGTGAACTTATCCCAGTCGAGTTGCCCAGGGGTCGCGTCTTCCGCTGGCTCCGCCACACCGTTGACCGCTGGCGTCTCGGTCGCATTCCGCTCGGCTTCCTGCGTCTTGAACTTCGCGATCGTGTCAGCCGCGACCTGTAGCTGCGCTTCGCGCGAACCGCCGTCTAGCTCGGGATCGTAGGTGTAGCGGTTCTGAACCTTGATCGCCTGGGCTTCGTCCTCGGTGTAGACGGCCATGCCGCGAGTCACGTCTGGACAATGCCTTTTCTGCCCTCGCGTGATAGCGCGAGCGAACAACATGTCCATCCGCCACTTTTGCCAGTTGTCTTTGCTGGATAGTCCAGCGTCCACCGCCTCTTGGTAGTTGAAGGTCGCGAAGCCCAAGCTGTCGCCCTCTTCGCCGGGCCTTGGGGCTGGGCCTCGATAAAACTCGATCTTGCAACGCTCCGGCGTGAGGTCGCGGATGCGGTAGTCGTAACCGCACGTCTTGATCTTCGCGGCCAAGATGTGCGCACCCGGTACGACCTTGCCTTTGATGACGTGGATGTCCGTGATGCTAGTAATGGGGCCGATGCCAATTTCCGCCCCGGCTAGCATCTTCACGACGGCCTGCGAAAGGTCTGTTACGTCGTTGAAATAGCCAGTCGCTGCGATCAGCTTGCCGAGCCGCTGAAGGTCCTCAAACGACATCGACCCGAGCCGCACGCTCCGCTCCACGTCCGATGCCACCGCGCCGATCGGTATTACCTGGCCGCTCACGGCCAATGCTTTGGTTTCGGTTTCCATCGTTCCCCCTATCGTGCTTCCGCCGCTCACCCCCACACCGTCTCCAGTGCCCGATGCCCGCGCCAGCAGGCCGTACGACGCCAGAGTAGTTTAGCGCCACCGTAGAAGCTAGCTATACCCCTGGTAGCCCAGGCCCAGCCCCCGCAGTGTGGGCAGCGGGTCAGCATCACTTACTCCCCACCATGGACACAAGATGACGGCGCCAGCACTTGATAACCCGCAAGACCAACACTTCGCCGCCAAACGAACCAACGCAATCAGTGCTAAGCACCCAGGCCCAAGCTCCGCATTCTGGACAGCGGGTCAGCATTACTTGATCTCCGCCCGCTCCACCGGCTCGTCTCCGTCTCCAGGCTTTGTCGAGACCTCGAGAACTACCGCTGGCTTTGCCTTGTATGCCGCTACCATTGCCCCTGCGAGCGTAGTCCGCACGGCTGCGAAAAGATCAACCGGCTCCGTGCCGCTGCCCCTGTCCATAACAAGGTTCTGACGCTTCAACACCACAAACACCGTTCTCATACCTTCACCTCCGGCGGCGTTGCCGCCTGCCTGCGTAGGGTCTCGGGGATGTTGGCGAGGGCCTCATCCAGATGGCCGCTGATCTTCCGCATTCGGTCGCGCTGCGTCATCTCGCCGCCTGCCCGCGCAAGCCTTTCAGAACGTCCTCGGCGGTCGTCGTCGGGGCCTTGCTGCCAGAGGCGAACTCCAGGAACTTGATCGCGTTCTGCGTAACCGTGCGCATCTGAAACCAGTCAGGGTTTGGGCCATAGAGATTCGTCAGGGTAATCGGCAGCACAACGGTGCGCAGAAGGTCGAGCGCGGCCTCGGCGTGCTTCCGCTGGTTTTCGAGCAGCCATAGCGCGTGCTGCTGCTGATGGTCGATCTCTCGCTGCTTATAGGCTGAGCAGGTGCAGCAGATCCGCTCGATATCGCACGGGTCCACGTTCTCGTGGCAGGTGCCGCACTCTTCGCCGTCTTCGCCGCCGTAGTGCTCTTCGATCATCGTCGGCGTCGTATTCGGCGGTAGGTTCGGATCGCCGTTGCTGGGCAGTTCGCTCATGGCGTTTTCCCCTTAGACGGTTGCAGGCCTTGAATGATCGACCTGAGCCCGCCCTTGTTCCGTTTAATCGCTTCCTTGACTGGCCCTACTGGATCGCCCCAGATTTGCGACTCCAGGCCGTGGTAGAGTCCCCAGACGTAAAAACCCATGCAGACCACTGCCCCGACGGCCCCGACGATGCCGATCACGAGATACCCGATCCAGTCGCTCATGACTTCCCCCTGTAGTAGTGGTACGAATAAGCCCGCCCGGCCAGTCCCTTCCGGTAGCCCTGCCAGACGCCGAAGCGCCAAGCGATGAAGACGATAGCCACGAAGGCCAGCCACTCCAGGCCGATGTTCATGCGGCGGCCTCCGGTGCCTTGTCTCGGCGCGCCTGTTCCTTCGCAGCCTTAGCCTCGTCGCGGCGATCCCGCCGGGCCAATACCGCATCCGTGATCGCGTCCAGTGCGTCAATCAAGAAATCCAGATTAGTTTCATCGTTGACGCCGATCCGTATGGTGAGCGGCCCCAGGTCCAACTCGTGGAGCTCCATAGAAACGCGAGGTGTATCAATATCTGCCTTCGCGTCCGTTACCCAGCAGGTAGTTTCTGGCTTCATGCTGTCGCCTCGTCTTCCCGCCAAACCTTGTAGACTGGCCGAATCTTAACGTCGGTTGCTACGCGATAAATAGCGCGGGCCTTCAGAATCCACAGCAGATGACAAAGCGCGTTGTCCGCGCTGGCGTAGTTTGTCGTCCAGTCCCACGTGCTCACGCCCCCTCCCGATAAACCGCCTGCTCCAGCGCATGGGCGAATACAGAGTCAGCCTCGAATGGATACATATCGATCACTGGCAGGCCGGGGCCCGTGGGGTCGAGCTTCATCATCTCTACGTGGTTAGGATTCGCCATGGTTGCCTCAAAAACACACGTCGCAAGTACAGTGGGATTCCTTGCCGCCAGATGCGATCGAGCCGGATTCGCAGGATGTAGAGCCGCGATGTGACGGGCCGAACGGATGGTCGATAAGGTATTGGCAAATCTCGCAGCCCGGAACGGCCACCTCCCTGCGGATCTGTGTTTCGATCTCATCGGCCCAGGCGGAGACCTGTTCGGAGATCCCCACGGCCCGTTCGCGCGCGCGCCGATCTGAGTCTTCAGAAAACTGTATGCTCGTCGTCATCCCGACCCCTCCCCGTACACCTGCCCCTCCAGCGCCTTCACGCGCTCGGTGGCAGGGTCAGCGGAATACACTAGCCCAGCCCGGTATCGCCAGTGCCCCAATGTCGTGCGTCGGGCGGCTATCCTGCCCACAGAGGAGAGCACCGTGAGAGCCTCGCCGATCCGCTCCGGGGAGGTCGCGCCGAACCACTTCTCGATTTCGCGTCTGCGCATGGGGTTTTCGCGACGACGTAGCAAGGCCAGGATTGCGCACTGCAACGCAGCAGAACCATCGCGTACACCTGCGAAGTCGATCGATCTTAAAGGGTCCATCCTGCTAGCTCTCATGCCTCCCCCCCCTGGTATACCGCCGCCTCCAGCGCCTTCACGCGCTCGGGACGGTGCGCCTTCAACGTCCAGCCGCACGACATGTGGTGTCCATACTCAAGCTCATGGCCGATTTCGTCGCAGATGCACGGGCCGCCGCTGATGTAGCCTCGCGTTTTCATGACGTGGCTATATCGAGTCTCATAGGTGCCGCTACGGCCGTCATCCCCAGCCGACGATGCCCATTCGCTAGCGTCTTCGTGTGCTGCTATTTCGTGGTCAGTCATCGCGACCTCCGTAAACTTCTGTCTCCAAAGCCTTCACGCGCTCGGCGGCCGCGTCCTGCTGGGCTCGGGCCTCACTGAGGTCGAACACGTCCTGAGGGACATGCTCGTGTACGCAGCGGATGATCTGAGTGAGCAGCCGCGTCGAGCGGGTGGCTACGCACCAGGCCGGTATCCAGCCCATCGGTAAGTTCACGTCCTCGCGCGATTCGGCCATCCAGCCGTTGATTGTGCTGAGCGTGATCTTCCGTTGCAGGAGTTCGGAAAGCCGGTCCGCGATGTGCGCCCGGGTGATTCCGTTCGCTGCGCACTCGTGAAGATCGAACCCCATGAACATCTTTAGTTTCATCTTGTTACAGAGGGATAGGGGTGGGCCGGGGCGGGTGATCTCGATGGAGCCATGCGAATTCAGGGCGGACTTTTGCAGTATGCGTGGAACGTCCGAAAGGCGTGAAGCGTCCCGTTTTGCAATTGCCGGAGCGTGCTTAGCAGTTGCTCTCACGATGCGACCTCGGGCAATCTGAACTTGCATGCGCAATCGAGTTTCATCAGAGTTCAGGCCGGATTGCGGAGGCGCGCCGGTGTCTTCTTCAGATACAGCGCGACCGCTTCTTCGAGAAGCGTCTGAACCTTGATCCCTCGATCGATGGCGGCACGCTGAAGATCTCGTCGAAACTCTTCAGTGCCGCGAAAGCCGATGGCCGACTTTTTCACGGTCCCGTTACCAGGTGTCTTGTTTTTTGTCATGGCGTCTTGTTAACATGTCTGCATAGATCTGTAAAGATTATATCGTATTGTCGATAAGCCGTCAAGTCGAATCTTCGATATGTCGTCAAATAATACACAAGTCGTTGAAACCAAAGAGAAGAAAGTTCAGATAGGATTTCGGGGAACTGAAGGGTACCGGGATGAGCTGCATATTATCGCCAGGCAACGGGGGATGAAGAAGGTGCAGCCGATGATCAGGGCTGCTATGGACCTCTACCTGTCTTTTCCGCCCGGCGAAATCCCAGTAGCGGCATCCGGCCCCGTGGCGGTGGCAAAGACAAAGTATTCGCGAAAGACGCAAGCATTCCTCGACCAGGCGCTCGCGTTCTACGAGTCCAAGAACGATCCCAGAATCACCAAATGGGTCGAGGACACCATGGATCGGTTCACTCGATCCGCCTCCGTTTCTCGGCGCAGGGGAAGATGATGCGGCGTGAGGATGAGCACGGCGGACATATTGACAGGAGCAGGCAATCGCGCGACAATTTAATCCACGATGCAGCCTCCGGTCATGGAGTTTCCGTCTCGATCGGCGGCTTATACGAAAAAGCTAGAGGAATTAGGAGATCTGCTACAGACGCTCTCGGAACTAACGGATCTCATTGATGCGAAGCGGGCGGAAATTCTCAAGATGAGCGAACAGAAGTGACGCGGCTGCTCGTGGAGGGCAGACCGCTGGACGATTTCTAGGGAGGGGTGATGCTTAGATTACTCGTACTGCTCTTGACGCTGGCCTGCGTGGCCGGGGCGACCGAACCAGAGCGCAAGGAGTTCGGGTCGGTAGATACCGGCAATACGATCACCCACTACGCCTCCGGCTCGCAGACGTTCTCGACCGAATTCCAGATCATGAACCTAGAGGACACGCCCATCCCGTTCGTGATGAACATCTTCAACAGCGCGGGCGATCCGCAGAACATCGACCTCCGCGACTCGAACGGCAACCTGGTCAGCACCGGATCGGTCTATGCTGCCATCGTGAACCCCGGCGGCATGGTTCGACTCGTCACGCCGTTCGCGACGGACGAAAACAAACAGGGCTTCGTGATATTCGACTCGCCGGGATTTTCCGATCTCGGGATTCAGGCCGTCATCACGAGCTTTGCGGGGGGTCAGCCGCAGTTCCGTACGTCAGTTCCGGCCCTAAGGCGATTCCAGGATTTCATCCGAATACCGTTCACCGAGCGCAACGGGCTGTTCAGCGGGATAGCTTGGAAGGCCGACGCGACCCAAGGTGTCACGGTCGTAGTGCGACGGAATGACGGGTCGGAGATTTGCCGCAAGTCCTACGAGGTTGAGGATGAGACGCACGCCGCGTTCCTGTTACGGGACGAGATCCCGTGCGCCGTTGGTAACGAGGGGGTTCTGGAAATCATTTCAGACTTCGTTGGGATCACAGCGATCGGCCTGATCTTCGACGCTCAGTTGAGAATGTGGACGTCGATGCCGTTTGAGACCTGCTGCTTCGATCAGTAGTGGGCAGGACGCTGTGTGAATTCTAGGGGAGGGAGTAATGCTCAGACTGTTGGTACTACTGCTAGCTCTGGCCTGCGTGGCCGGGGCGGCGGAGCCGAATCGCGGCTGGACGAAACACTGGGCCGTCTCGATCGGCGCGTTGGCCGGAGCGAACGCCGCAGATATACAAGCGTCTCGGGGCGGCTACGAAGCGAACCCGCTACTACGCGGGCCGAATGGCCGGTTTGCCAGCGGGCGGGCGATCGCGGTTAAGAGCGGTATCATTGGCGGAGTCGTGCTGGTGCAGTGGCTCTTGTCGCGCCGCCACCCGGAGCGGCGGAAGGCCTTTGCCGTGACGAACTATGCGCTGGCTGGCGTGGTAACCGGGGTGGCCATCCGCAACTCCCGCATCAGTCGATGACGCAGCGAGTCGTCACCTACGCGAGCCGCAACGGCGAGACGGTGGATTTGTGCGCTAGGCATGGCCCCCTCGTCATCACCTACGATAGCCAGGGTTCGCCGCACCGCTCGGTAGTCGTGGAGGAACATCCCGCCCCCGCACGATCATGCTTTATCTGTGCCGTGATCGAAGCCAAGTCCCGCCACGCGGTCGGCAAGGCCGAAGAGAGATAGGCCCCCGATCCACTCCCCACGTAAAGAAAATGTAAAGACCGCACCAAGGGGTTGACATGATCTAGATAATATGCGATACTTAGAGCATGGAAAACGTAGACAACAAAGCAACCAAGGAGATCACCATGCAAAGCACTCAGAAAATACCGACGAATCCGACCAAGCTCGTAACCTACCTGGAGTGGGCCGAGGTTGACTCGCGGCGCGCGCCTGATGCCCGTCGCGTTTTGCGCGATGAGCGTTTTTCGTTGATCGCCGCCCTCCGTAGCGGCGACGCATCTAAAATTGCCACTGCCCGCGACGAGGCTGTCCGAGTCGCCACGATGTGGAGGATGAAATGAGAAAGCATGAGATCTGGTACGACGAGCAAGATCCCAGCAACCTCGGCTGGTGCCTGCGGGTAGACTCCGATCTGGTCGATGAATGCCGTAGCCAGGACGTCTCGATGGACATCGTAGCCCCGGATGCAAGCGAAGATGCCCTGCTCGCCGAAGCCCGTCAGTATTTTGGCGGCTCGCTCAACGGCCATGAGATTAAGATCGAGGGCTGGCCAGGACGGACGGACTAGATGACAGCCTGCCCACGCTGCCAAGCCGAGCTCACCGAGGCGGAGGTACAGTCGCTCCACGGCGCGGCTCAGTTCGCCCGCCGCAAGACTCACCCCGGAGCGCCACGGAAGCTCTCCGATCAGCAGGTCGCCGCCATTCGTCTCGCAAAGGGGCGAAGTCTGACGGAACTCGCCGCGAAGTATAACGTCTCCCGGTCGCTGATCTCGCGGGTGCGCTCGGGCCAGCGGCGCTAGGCCCCGGACCATTTTCACATCGCCGTGAATATGGTTGGGAAAAGAGTGATGGAGAGAGATAGATGCCACTGCTAGGCGACCCGTCGTTCCCGATCCACTGCCCCAAGTGCGGCCATGAATCCACGTAGAAACTCAGTCTGCTGAAGACGAGTCCGAAACTCGTTTGCCCCGCCTGCGGAGTGACCATCAGGATCGACGCCGAGCAGCTCAAAGAAGGGCTCGCCTCGGTCGAGCAGTCGCTTGACAGCCTTCGGGAAACGATCCGCAAGAGCTTTAAGCTCTGAGAGCGTGCTGTTCACTTCGGTGTCGTCTAGCGTCATCGTGACGGTCGCTGTTGCCATGGTAGCCCCCTTCGGTCCACGCTAGCCCTGCGGGATGAAATGCGCCGCGATGTTCATCACGACGGCGCCGAGCAAGCCGATGAGCAGGTTTTTGATGTGATCGGCCTTGTGATAGAGGCGGTCAACGTGCTCCTGAAACCGTTTGTCCGCGTCGGCAAGATGCTTCACTGTAACCTCCAGACCCGAGAGTCGCTCGGCGATGCTCGTATTGCCAGAATTCGCTTTAGGGTTGCCGTCCATCGTCAGAGCCCGAACACCTTGCGAAGAATCAGTCTGAGAGCGTTCGATTGCTGATCCGTGGTTAAGGGACCGCTCGTGTCCGTGATTGCGAGCGCATCGCCTATGTCGTCGTCGGCTGGCGGGATGGGCCGGGTCCGGGGCGTAAAGGTATCCGTGCGCTTGTCGTAGTTCCATCCCGCAGTCGGCTGAGGGCTGAGCGATGTTATCTCTACAACGTTCAGAGGCTCCCCGAACTCCGGCACAAAGGCATCGGGTTTCTCAAATACGCGATACACACGCCCGTCTATGATCGTGGCCCATTGCTTCATGTCTCAAACTCCTATTGCTTCGTCGCTCTGATCGCGTACGCGTCAACCGAGCCCGCCGAGCCCGCGCCGGTGCAGTTCGCCCGCACGATCAGCGAGGTTTCGTAGGGGCAGTCCATCTCTAAAAAAAACTCGTCGTTCGCGGTGTTTCCGTCAATACCTCCAAGGCCAGTGACATTGCGCGAGAGCCTAGCAAAGAACGTTGCCCAGTTGTTCGACGCGGAATAGACGGTGATATTTTCCTGCGTGCCGCCGTCCACAACAATCTCCAGGCGCATAGTCGGCGTGCCTGTGACGCCGACCGTGACGGCAACCAGAATCCCCAGCAGCTTTCCGGCCTCGGTTACGTTGATTATGTCGGTGGATGCGGCGGCGTCCAGCGCGCGAGTCGCCGCCGTGGTGGGGTCGCGGTAGCGAAAGGCACTCACAGCGAGCGGTGATAGCGGAAAGCTACTCCACAATCCAGCCATGATCTACACCAACTCCTCAGTGACGCCACCCCACATGGTCACTTGCGAATTTGCGTCTGCCTTGACCTGAATCGTGTAGCCAACGCCCAGATGTACAGAATATTCCCTAACGAAATCCTCGCCTGGGCGCAGGGCGTTACCGGATTGGAGTTCAACCACCATATTAGCGGCCGTTGGTGAACCTCCGTTAGGAACGAAATGGTAGGTAACCAGCCTGTTGGAGCTGTCCCTATTGAGTGACCACAGCTCGATGAGCGTCGCCTGGACAAGGCTTGGAACGGTGTGTATCGTCACGAGCGAAGTCGTGAGTTCCACGGGTGCGATATGTGTGAGCGCCATAGTCTAATGCCACCTTACGCCCAGGCCGGTCCCGGTACCTGGCCGCCTAGGCCTTGCGTGGTTGGTTCGCATCGGATCGGCCTCCGCTCGCTTGGCCAGGTAGCGCGTTCCGAAGGTCAGGGACGCGATGGAAATGTCGATCAGCGAGAGGTTCAGCACCATCGCCGGGTCATCGAAACCCAGCCCCGCGCCGAGCACGCGAAACGCCGTAGGGCTGAACGGTATCCCGGTATAGTGCTTGAACGTGATCGTGTCGCCAACATCGACCGAGCGGAGTAGCGCCGCGTCTACCTGAGCCTCGATCAGCACCCGTTCATCGGCTCGGAAAAATAGCTTGTCGTTCACCACAGCCGCCGCGCTGGATATGTTCCGCACGTAAGGCAGATTGAACGATTCGCGGATATCGGCGTTAAGTTGGGCCTCCTGATGCGCGTCGGAGCGCGAGCCGGTCAGGTCGAACAGGTCGAGATGCCAGTTCGGCGCAAAGAAGAAATCAGCACCGGCGGCCAGGTCCTCGGAACCGCGCATCTCAAAACTGTCGCGCACGATCTGCGATTCGTCGATGCTGACAATAGAGGGAGAAACCGCCGCGCCGGGGTTGGGTACCGACATCCCGATGAGTCCGGCCCGCGTCGCCAGCGTCGTGAGATTAAACGATTCGGCGAACTTCTCGGCAATGTCCCGCAGAGTTTCGTCTTTGCTGACCGAAGCGAACCCGCCCGTGATCGACCGGCCCGCGTAGGTGCCTTCCGCCGCCGTGACCGAGGCCGCGTCGATGTCGCCAGCCACGAAGCCATTCGACAGCAGAACCTGCTCCCAGATCCGCGCCGGGTTGCTGATGCGGTTGCCGCTTGCGGTCCCGTCGTCCGTGATCCCGTCCCCGTCGCAGGTAATCTCCGGGTCCGAGCGCGTCGCGTCCCGCTGATCGGCGTCGAATTCGATGGTCGTGTAGGTCAGGCCGCCGTAGGTTCGCGTCTCGATGGTGAAGCCACTTCCAACCACAACCCCGAATAGATAGACGTTCGGGATGTCCTTCACTTCCCGCTGGCAGGCGACGTACACGTACTTCGCCGACGTGATGGCCGGGTCAATGAGATAGCAGGGGAGCGCCCCGGTGTTGCTCTGGCCCGTGCCGGCGCTCGAGACCAGCCCCACCACCAGCGGAACCAGCTCACGCGGCGTCTCGTCTGGCAGATCCGGGAAGGTGGTCGGGTTGATCCGATCGTCGATCACCTGATCGAGCCGGTTGAGGCTGATATCCTCGGCTGTGATGGTGAACGTCGCGGCGTCCGCGCTCCAGTCGCTGATAACCCCGGTGGCGATAACGGTGAAGTCCGACCAGCCGATCGAGACATCACCGAGCAGGATCTCAATCGTGCGGCCCATCAGCGCTTCGTTCGTGCGGATGTCGCTCCAGGCGTTGCCGGAGTTGTCGAGTTGCACAGCGAATTCCGCCGCCCGGAACTCACCAGGCTGGACGGATATCTGCCGGTCGATATCGTCGAGCCCTACGAGTTGCGGTTCCCAAAACTGCGTCGGCGTCGAGAGGCCAGTGAGCGATACCAGCCGGTCTCCGGCGTCGAGCCCAATGCGGGCCAACAGCTCCAGCGCCGAGCGGACGATCACGCCGTCACCAGCCCGAAGCCATCTGTCCGAAACTCCACGCCGTTGATGTTCCAGAAATTGGGCGGGGCGTTCTGCATGGCCCAGCCTTCCTGTAGCCGCGCGAAATAGGCTTCGGTATCGCCGGGGTCCGGGACGAGCAGAATCGGATCGACGCCGAGCTGTAGCCCGCTCAGAAAGTCCCGGATCTCGTCCCGCTGCGTGGTGTTCTTGATGCCGAAGTCCACGCCAACCGAGTAGCCGTCTGCCAGGTTCGCGCCGACCATCGGCGCACCCAGTTCGTTCTCCACCTGACGCACGATGCGGAACGGGCTAACAGTCCATTCGTGCCGGAAATTCGTGGTCAACGCCACCGCAACGCCGAGCATCGCGTAGCCCGCCCGTGTGTGGTTGTCCGGGTGGCCTGAGTCGTCTAGCTCGAAACTCCAATATCTCCACGTCTCAGACGACGAGAGCAGCTTCCAGCTCAGTCCGGCGCGGTAGGTCAGAGTGGTGTTGAAGTCCGTTCCATCGGGGTCCGTGACCGTACCGCCGCGTACCGTGAGCGTCGAGCCGCTGCGCAGGTTGTGATTCACTAGCGCGATCGCATCCACCTCTAGCGCGGACCCGAAGTCGATGAGCAGTTTCGCGCCAGTCGTTACCCCGTCGGCTGATTTCCAGGGCTTCGATACCGGCAACGCCGCCGCGTTCGTGCCGAGGAAATTGGCGTCTTCGGAACTCGCTGTAACGGTGGCCGACTCGATCAGGTTCAGCGAGCTTTTCAGGTACGTGAAATTCGCCATGTTATGCCGGGGCTGGGATCAGCTTGATCTTCGTGCGCAGTCCGTCCTTATTGAGTTTGATCGCTTTCTTGACCACCTCCACCACGCCGCCACGGCCACGGCCCTTGATCGTGCCGCTCGCCCTGCCCTTGTCGTCTACCTTCACGTCTACGGTGACTTCGATCGGCTGGGTTTTGACATCCTCGCCGAAGGCCTCAACTGCGCCGATGAGCGTCAGTAGCCGATCCTTCATCGTGTCCAGGCTGGGGTTAATGAATTGCAGGCCGCCCGCCGCGATCATGTCGCGGATTGTGCTTAGATGATCGCGTGACTGTTCGTTGGCCTTAGTGTTGTTGCCGAATTCGAGCAGGTTGGCGATGCGGAAGTCTAAGACTTCCAGCGACAGTTGAAGCACCTTGAGGATGCCGCCGCCCGCCGTGCTGCCACCTAGGGCGTTATTCGCTTGGCGGGTGCTAACTTCGATCAGATCGGCCAGCTTGTTCAGCCGCCGCATCTGGAAATTCATAAACACGCCGGAAACCAGGTCGGCACCCGCGATGACAAGGCCAGCAAGCCCGCCACTCGCCGCGCCAGCTATTTTGCTTCCCGCTTTCGACGCCCCGCTAGCCACCTTCGACGCCCCGCTAATCACATCCGATCCCGTGCCCGCCACTTCGCTTACAGTGCTGGCAGCTTCCTCCCCACTAAATACGAAATTTAAGGCACTGTTCAGCCCGTCCTTCCCAACAAGCTGATTGATGATTCCCTTGATGGCGCCACTAAGCAGGCCCATCACGGATTCGCCCGCGATGTTCAGAATGGAACTCTTCAGCGTGTCGAACGCCGCCTTGCCCACATCGGCGATCGAGCCTTCGCCGGAGAATAGCTTCAGCAGGTCGTCGCTGATCTGCTTGCCGAGATCGTCCAGCGCCGTGCTGAGTCCGCCGACGGCTTTGGTTGAACCGTCGTTCATGGCGTCCTTCAGGCGGTTCTGCGCATTCTTTAGATCGTCAGATGATGCCTTGCCATTCTCGAAGGCGATCCTAACCGTGTTAACGGCGTCCGACAAGTCCCTCAGCTCCTTGTTCTTCATGGCCGTGGACTTGATCCCGAGGGTTTGCAGCGCCCCTTCAAAGGCCAGCGTTGCCCCCAAGCCTTCCTTGAACATCGGGGTAACGCGCTGCTGCATCGTGGTAGCCATGCCAAGGGCCGCCGTGTCCGCATTGCCCATCTGAGAAGTCAGCTCGATCAGGGCGGGGGTCAGCTTCGGTTTAACGATCTCGTCTAGCTGCTTCAAGCCTTGCGCGACGAGAACCTTCAGCGCCTTGTCGTAGTCGTTGGCCTGCTGGATCGCTTTCTTTAGATCGAACTTGTCGAGCTTTGTTTTGCTGGCCTCTAGTTGGCGTTGGTACTCTGCAAGCGCCTTATTGATCGCGTCGGTAGCGTCGGTTTGGTCATCCGTCTTTTCGGAAACCTTGTCTACCGCCTTGCCGAAATTCGGGATGGTTGCCCGGAACAGCTTGACCAGCCGAGTGTTGTACTGTTCAACGGATTCGCCGATTTCGCGGAAGGCCTTGATGCCCTTTTCGGCAAGCGACTTGCGTAACTCCGTGTTTTTCTTTATAAGTACGTCAGTGACGAACGTCAGTCTGCTGCTGGCGTCGCCGTAGTCCATTACCGCTTTGGTCAGGTCGACGAGCGCAAGCGCAGCCACCGCAGCCAGCCCGAGCACGCCAAGCGCGGTGGCCAGCCCGCCAGATGCGACAATTGCCGCCTTGGCGGCCGTCGAAAACGTGACAAACCCCACCCCGACCTTGGCTATCACCGGCAGAAGTGCCGAATATGCGCTAACGACATTCCCGGCGATCAGCACCATCGGCCCTATCGCGGCCACGACCAGCCCCGCGCCGACTACCAGCTCCTTCATGGCGGGCGAGAGGTTCTTAAACGCTCCCAGGATGCTCTCGAAGACCGCGACGGCCTTGAGCACCATCGGGGCGAGCGTGTTGCCAAAGTCCTCGGCGAGAATGCCCACGCGGACCTTCGCCTGATCCATCTGGAAGCCGAGCTTGTTCACGCCCTCGGCTTGCTGCTTGAACGCCAAATCCGCCGCGCCGGAGGCGTTCGCCATCTTCTCCAGCTTCTCGGCGAACACGTCGCTCTGAGCGCCGGTCAGAGCCAGGGTCGCCGTTATCGGCTCCGCTCGACCGAATAGCTTCGCCATGGCTTCCGTAGTGCCGTCGGTTGTACCGATTAGCGCATCAAGCGAGCCCTTGAGGCCGAGCGTTTCTACCATCGACTTCGCGGAATCAAAGCCCAGCCCCGCGACGGCCTTACTCATGTCGTCGGTCGGCTTGACCATTGCCCGCAGCACGCCTGACAGCTGCGTTGCTACTTCAGAGGTATTTCCCGTTACGCCGGTCAAGGTGGCAAAGACGGTGAATAGCTCTTCCTGGCTCACTTTCAGAGCTTGAGCCAGGGGCACAACACTACCCATGGACGCAGCCAGCTCCGGGAATGTTGTCTGGCCTAACTCGTTGGTCTTGAAAGCAAGGTCCGCGACGTGTTGCGCGGAAGCAGAAGTTACGTCGCCGTAGCCCTTTGTCACCGCGCTGATGAGGTTGATCGCGTCGGTTGTTTCGGCCAGCCCAGCCGTAGCCGCCCTGGCCGCGATTCGGAGCAGATCCGCACTCGCGGCGGAGTCGCCGAAGGCGCTCACAACCTGAAACAGCCCGGCCGAAATATCCGATGTGCTCTTGCCGGTTTCGACCGCCGTCTCGCGTACCGCCCCCCCCAGCTCCATAATCCGGGCGGTATTGTCCGGGATCAGCGTGGCGATATTCGCCATCCCGGCGTTGAACTCGTTGAAGAATGAGACCGCTTGCTTGCCAGCCAGGACCAACGGAGCCGTCAAGCCGATGCTCATCGACGTGCCGACCGACTTCATCATGCGCGCGCTCTTATCGAGCGAACGGCGCATCTGCTTGAGCGAGTTCTCGAAGCCCTTGGTGTTCGCGCCGATCTTGACTACCAACTCGGTCAATGTGGGCATGGGGGATTAGCGCCTGTACTTGTGGCGGCCGCCAGCGCGGTCCTGCTTGCGCATGGCAGCGTCAGCGGCTTCTTTGTGTTCTTCGCCGTGGATGGCGCGTAGTGAAAGAATGCGGAGGACGTCCACGTAGGGCATAGCGCGGACAGTGGAGGGCGATAGCCCCAGGATCATTGCGACTTCGATGCAGGCTCTGAGGCTGGGGTCTCGTCTAAATTTTCCTTCACCGCGACAGGGTTGCTAGTCAGGTCCATCGCCTTGCCCGCGAGGCGAGCAATGACCGGCAGGGATTTAGCCAACACCTCTTCAGGGGTTGAGAACAGCGGCTCCCCGTTGCTTGGATCGAGCACACAGTACGCAACCGTCTTCCCGTTCACGGTCCCCTGGTCGCGGTCCGCAATGAGTGCTATGGCCTTGTCCTTATCGCCGCCCGCCGCGACCCCAACGTCACCATAGAGTTCGAGAAATTCTCCGGCGTTAAGGCCGCGCACCTTGACGGTCACACCACCCCACTCGGGGATGGTGACGAGTTCCGACGGGATATCTTCGGCTGCGAGGATCTGCTCTTTAAGCGTCATCATCCACCGCCTTACGGAGTAGTCGTAATCACGATTGCCGAGGCCAGCTCGAAAGTCGCCGACCCGATCCGTTGATCGCCAACCGAGCCACCGACAGGCTCGTAAGTCATCAGAACCCCGGTAAACGTAAACGCCGGGTTCGTCGTCGATGTCGCTCCGCTATCCGCCTTGATAACCACCACGGCGGTTCGGGCGCTTGTCGCCTGGAGCGTGGCCAGGGCGGTCCCTAGCGTGCCCCCCTCGTTGTACGAGATGGTCGCGCTGCCGGTTCTCAGCCCGGCGGCAACCAGCCGCGCAGTCACCGTAAACGTGGTGGGGTCTTGCCCCTCCGTCCCCTGAGGGATCGACAACTCCCTCACCTGGGCCGAGTAATCGACCGCACCCATATCAAAAACCGCATCATCGAGAATTGCCATGGCATGCCTCCTGGGCACAAAAAAACCCGCGTGCCCAGCCAGGGCAGCGGGTGAGTTGAAAAGATTGGTGGTACTGAAGTTACTTGACGGCGCGGATTCCGATCGCGCAGATCATCGAGAAATCAGGCGTGCTGGCGAGCGCCGCATTGATCCGCCACCAGGGATCGGTTACCACCGTGGTGTTGATGACAAATTCGGAAGTGATTCCGGTAGCCTGGGCAAACGATTTCCGCACGGTTGCCCCGGCGAAATTGGAAGCGACAGCACTCTCGATGTCGATGTCGAGCGTGCCGGTACCGTCGATGACGTGCAGAATGCCAAACAGCGCATCGCTCGCCGTCACCGCGCCAAGCTGCGAGCCGGTGGATTGAAACGTCACCGTAGTAGAACCCAGCCCCTTCTCGATCCGTCCGTTCGGGACCATGTGATCGCCTGAGTTCTCACACGACAGGTCGATGTTATGCGCGTCGCCAACAGCGCCCTTTATCGGCGTGTAGGTGAGTAGCGATGCTTGCAGAAAGTAGATTTCAGCGCCTTCGGCGTCTCCGGCTGCCGCGATGCTGAGCGGGATATTGTCGGTTCCCTGTTTGGCCCGCAGAATAGTGTCGATCAGATCCGGCGATGCACCGGCGGCAAAGTAGCCTTCCGCCGAAAATGAGCCAGTCGCGAGACCGGCCTGCGAGAGTCGAGCACCGCCGCCGCCGTATCGCGTATTCGGCTGCGATTCCGAGCCGAAAGACAGAGCGCACGAATGCAGATCGGTGGTGATTCGGAACTCGCCGAGCATGATTTCAACGTCGTCTAGAATCGCCATAGATCACTCCTGCCCGACTGCTTCCCGAATCTCTTTCCACTCGTCCCAACTCATTGAAATTTCCGCGCCGCATTCGCAGGTCAACTCCATTGCGCCCCTGCCCATCGTCATGCCAGACTTTTTCGTCAACATCGACGGCGGATGTTCGCAGGCAGCGGCTTCGCCCGATATGAGCCCGTCCACCTGAACGGCCAGCGCCTGCATAGCGGCCAGGTAGCTCCGCGCGAGTACTTGCTCTTCGCTAGTCATTTCGTCTCGGCGAACACGTCAAAGCGGTACTGAGCCCGCACGGCGTGAGTGTTCGGCAACGTCATCGTGTGTTCCACGTTCAGGTTGTTGACCTTGTTCCAGACGACATACGGGAACTCCGGTTTCGTGCCGTCCACCGCGTGAACGTAGATCGAGCGCTCCGGTACGAGATCGGTCACCCCGGACGTAGCGGCTAGCCTTGCCGTGATATCGGTTTCCGCATTCGCCGGATCGCCGTTGTAGATGACGATGAAATCCACAACCCAGTGAGAAACGAACTCCTGCGGCTCGGGTACCGCGAACGAATCATCGTAAATCAGGCCGTCGATGTTCGAGCTGCTGTGGCCGTTCAGCGCGATCTGGATCTGATACGCGATGTTCCGCGCCACGTCATGAGCCAGGGGCATCTATTTCGCCTTCACGGCGTCGAGCATGAATTTTCTGTAGCCGGGGACAAACATCGCGAGCGCCTTGCCTCTGGACTTGTTGCGGCCGCGAGCGAAGCCTGGATTCGGTTTCACTCGACCGACCGACTTGCCCGTTTTTTTGTGGAACCGCTCCGCCGTGCCGAATTCGTTCAGATGAAGATGCGGCGAAATTTTCCGGTTCGACCAGACAAACACGCGCCCCTTCTTGGTCTTCACCTCGATCGAGCGCCGCTGATTGCCGCTTACGTCCGGCGACAGCTCCGCCCTAATGTTGTCCCGTACCATCCGGCCGATCTTGCGGTGCAGATTCGTGACCTTGCGGCCTATGACGCTGTTGCCGAGCCGGGTGATTGCCCGGTTGAGTTCCGGTATCCCCTGGACCGTGAAGTTCTCGGCCATCAGGAAAGCATCCGTTTCGCCGTGATCTCTGTCTCGTAACGCGGCCAGCGCGGCAAACCCGAGTCACGGACGCTGGTGATCTCCCACTCGGTTCGGTCCCGCAGCCGTAGCCGGTCTTGCGGCGTGATGTCGCTGCGAAAATAGACCCACGCCTTGAGCTGCGTCTCCGTCGCTTGCTGGCCGAGCCGGAAGGCTTCCCCGGCGCTGGAGATCATCACCCGTGCCGCAACCTTCGCGATGACCTGCTCGACACGTCCGCCGTTGACAGAGAACAGCGTGATGCGCTCGTTCATCTGGCCGCTGCTGAGTTGTGGCATGGGCTACACGCTCACGATCCGATGCGGCCACAGAAGCGCTTGCGCCGCCTGCGGTACCTCGATCGCCGTAAAGCCCTGGTCTACAACTACGGCCGAGCGATTCTGCCAAAAATGCCCGATGGTCAGCAGAACAGCTTGCCGGATGCTCGCCGGTGCCTGGTCACCGGTGCCGTAGCCGACGACGTAGCGCACTACGATCGCATCGCGGGGCTTCAGCGTCACCGAAGGCCACGGGATGCCATAGGCTAGGTTCAAGCGGCCCGGCTCAGACGTGACCGATGCGAAGTAATTGCTGGCAGTCCACGTCGTCTCGCTGTCGTCTGAGTCCGTGTATTTCAGGCTGGTGATGGACGCCAGCCGCCCGCCGGGCAGCGTGATGAACTCCTTCGCCGGGAACCTGTCCACGTAGAAGTCCAGCGTCTGCGTAACGACCTTGCGGTTCAGAAAGTTCTCGACGCTTTCGGTTGCCGCCAGGAGGCTCCCGTATAGAGAAAAATCGTCTTCGTTGTTGTCGAGCTCGATCCGCAGATGCGTTTTTACTTCGTCCAGCGTGAGCGGTTCATGAGTCGGCTCTGTCGCAACCTGTGGATTCGCCATGGCATAAAAAAGCCCCCGCCGCCACGAGGGCGGAAGGGGTTGGTCGGTAACTCGTGTAGCGCTAGATGATCGTGCTTCGCAGTGACACCGCGCCCGTCGCCACGGTCACCGGAAGGTTGTTCGTATCCGTCAGCCGAACCTCGTGGTACATCACGCGCGGCTCCAGGCTCGCCGTATCGGCGGCGGCGATCACGATGGCCATCTCGCCGTTCGAGAGCGTGATACCGGAACCGCCGGTAGCCTTCGATATCAGCGCGGCCACGGCGGAGTCAGTCAGTTCGTGCGCCTTCAGCTTCCACTCCGCCGTATCGGTCGAGAGATCCCGCAGCGGGGTGATGACGCCGCCGCCGCCGTAGGCTGGATCGGATGAGCCGTCTACACTGTTGAGCGAGAACTGATCGCTATCGACCTTGGTGATGGCGTGGTTTCCGTTCGCCGTCGTAACGCCCAACACGCCCGCTACGAATACACGGTCATTGGTGGCGAGCCCGTGCTCGCCGAGCGTCGTGATGACGATCGGGTTCGCGGCGGTCGCTTCCTTGACCGACAGATCAACAGCGGCAGACACCCGCACGGTCAAGGTCAGAGCTTCGCCTAGAAAGATGGTGATATTCTGTTTCGCCGTCCTGTCGAGATCGGCCTTGATGGTGAGAGTTTTCGCCACCTTACTTGAACCCGCTCTCCAGCTCCGTGCTCTCGTCCGCGCCGGCAACATCTCTCGCGGCTCTCTTGGATGCGAGACCGGGGTAAGGGTTCGCTTTGACCATTCGCTTTAGTGAACCGGGCAATACGGACAGCCAGAATGCTTTTCTGCCAGCCACGGTGTCAGGGAATTTCGGATCGCCCGCTCCATCCAATTGACCATCTCGCCAATCTCGGATAGACTTCAGCATTTGGTCTCCGGTGCCGTTTGCCGGGTCAAGTGTAATTACCACGTCCTCTTTGACCGCTCCGGCGTCGTTGCTGACGGTGATCCGAATTGTTGCCGCGCTACCGCTCAGCGCGATGATAAGCAAGCACAGCAGATATCTCATTTCGTTCTCCTAGTCAACCGCCACCACGTACACCGATAGATGGACAATGGTGATGTCGGGGTCCGTTCCGTCCGTGTCGATGAAAGCCTCAAGATAATCATCAGTTGCCAGGGACACTGGATACCCCACTGCAATGTATTGCACGTCTGTACCGGTTCCAATTTTAACCGTGGCACTTGAGTCAGTGAGGGGGGTACCATTTTTAGCCAGCTCCAGCGTTACATTATGGTTGCTCTCATCCGACGTAAACGAGAGGTGAGAGTTAAAACTAAACGTCAAGGTTTGGGCGCCGATGTACCGCAGCCTGCCATCGACCGGTTCGTCAAAGAGAACCTCCAGCCCCGATAAAGTGTGCGTTCCCACGAGTTTGATCGGCGTTCCTGGACTATTAGTGGTTGTCCCTGTGTCGCTGTGCATCGCACCAATAGCCACGACAAATGAAGAGCTAGTCGGGAAGCTCCCAGCCACGATATTCGCTGTCCCATTCGTGAGGAACGACGAGAGCAACCGCCACTGATCGTAGCTGGATTCCGAAAGGCAGTTGACGGCAACCTCGGAAACGTCAGCGCAAATGTCTTCGGTCCCCGCCAATTCAATCAAGAATAGGTGATACCAAGTATCCGGTTGCACGTAGCGCGATTCGTACTCGCCACTGGTGCCGGTCTCATCACCTGCCAGGACTGCTTCTCCCAGCGTCAGAACCGTGTCCGTACAGGATGCAACCTCATAGGTGCCATCGTTGGTACTGCCCCCCTGGATGATGATCGTGCCGGTCTCGGTCCCGCCATCGTTGCATCCCGCGAAGGGCGTACCAGATCCCGCCGTAATGGTGTCTGGGGAGGCCGTGAGCGAGAACGTCAGGACGATAGCGGACGTAAGGTCCGGCATCCCCAGCATCCCCGCAGCCGCACCCGTAGCCCACTTCACATCGAGCTGTTTTCCCGCCTGTGAGGCGGCGAGTATGATATCGTGCGACAGGTCGAAACTCTGAGCGGCTCCGGTCGCAATGTCTAGATCGTGGTCGGTGTCGGTGCCATCGGTGACGGCGAGCCCAGATCTGTAGCTTTCCGAGGCGCTGACGCCAGTAGCATTCACACGGCCACTAGATCCGACAGACGCCAAGATTCCACTAGAGTTGTCTTGCCACTCGTAAATGTTGTCCGTGCCCTGTCCCGCCCCCGCGCGGCTTACGCAGAGCGTGGAGCCGGTGGATGCGGTTGCGTCTCTACACAGCGCCGTCTGGGGACCGCCGAGTTCAAACACTGTTTGCGCGCCAACGGAAAAAGCTATATGGCTGGCCCCCAAGCGGAACATTCCCGACGCCGTATCGCCACGAAAAGAGAAGGTCGGGACATTCCTAGTGCCTGCCGTGCTTACTATCCTGGAGCCGTTGTTTGTCAGAGATTCCAGCACTACCGCAGACATAGTCCACTCATCCGAAGTGGCAAATCGGAATGTTAGTGTGTCGTCGGCACTTTCGAATATCTCCGTATCCCCATCACCCCAGCTACGCCCACTTCCTGCGCCATAGGTGAGGCTGGAATCCACCAGGCTACCGCCGCTGACGACCTTCAGGCCGGGGATGGTGAGCAGGCTGGAGGCGTAGCTAGCGCTTACCGTGTCGCAGGCAACCACGTTGCCGCCGGAGTCGCGGCAGAGGATATCACCGGCGGCACCGGCACCGAGTACGGTGTTGCCAGGCGTACTGTGGTCCACCACCTGCGCCGAGAGGCTCATGGCCAATACGGCCACGCACAGCGCCAAGCGCACGAGCATTAGTCTTCCCTCCAGATGATCGTCATTTTGATGTCGCCCGTGATCGAGTCGCTACGCAAGGTAAAGTTCTCCGCCGTCCCGCCGCCCTGCGCTAACATCACGCCCACCAGATCAATGGGTACCGTGCTGCCAGCCGCTACGTCGATCGTGTTGATCGTTGTACCGTTGCCCACATCCGAACTCGACCACCCGACGGCTGTGGCCGTGCCGTATGGCGTCAGGGCGACTTCTGTAGCCGCCGTTGCGGTCGCAGCCGTACCGTCACGCTCAAGCTCGATAACGCAGGCGACGGAACAGTACACCATCGCAGCCTCAAAGTGAACCTTCTTCGAGCCGGATGCTGGCTGCTGGATCGTGACAACTCCAGCCGCGCCGACCAGCCCAACAAAGGCCTTGTAGACGGAAAACCTAGGCCCTTCGCGGATTCGCAGGTTTTGCGCGCTTCCGACGCTTGCGCTTAGGCCGAGAATCAGCAGGAGCTGCAATAGTTTCCGGTTCATCGTGTCTCCTTTCCGCCGCCCGTAAATCGCGCGCGATCGTCTCCACCGCTTCTCTAGCGAAAGACAATCGCGCGCGCAAACGGTTATTCATTACGCTCCGTAGTCACCACTGGCGAGTTGTGCTGAGATCTTGACTTCGCCGTGCGGCGTCTGAGCTGCTATGTAAAATGCCGTCTTCGCGCTGTCGGTGATTTCGAGGATGTATATCCCGGTCGCGAGCGCCTGCACCTCAAGCGCTTTCTTCGCGATCATCACCTCGAAGTCCGTCCCGCTGGCCGATTTCGCCTGGACCGTACCGCTGGCCGCTGTTGACGTGACCCCGACGCCCGTGGCCGCGTCAGAGAGCCAGACCTTGAAGATCGACGGTGAAGCAACTGTCGCGCCGTCCGCGTCCACCGCCGTGATCGTCACCTCGGTAATGTTCGACGCGCCCTGAGCAAAGGCGAACGTAAACCCAGCGATCATGCCGTCGAGTTCGTTGATCTCGACAGCCGTGGCGGTCAAGGCGGCCAGCTTCGTCATGTCGCCCGTGACGAGTCCGTTACCGGCAGATCCGGCGATCGCGTTGAAGTCGGCGGCGACGGCCGTTACTGTGTCGAGTTTGTTCAGCTCGGCGGCGGTGGACGTGATCGCCGTACTGTTGACCTTGAGCCCTCCTGTCGCAAAGTTACCCTCCAGTAGCGAGTCTGCGATCTTGAGCAGGTCGGTACCGTCAGAAGCCTCGAACAACAGGTCTCCGTTGCTATCCCATCGCGATTTCACTTTTGTTACAGGCATATCTCGTCTCCATAGGCCCAATGCGGCCTTCTATTCGACAGCGGTGGTTCCGCTGGCCGAGGGTTCGCGGGACGCCGGAGCGCCCCGCTTCGTTCATGAATGGGTTACAGCAGCGAAGGCGGCGTAACGCCTTGACGGTCCTGAGCGACAAGCGCAAACACGGCTGCTTTAACCGCGCCGTCCGTGCCTTCGGTCAGGGTCAACGAGACGAAGGAATTGCCTTCGGTCAGCTCGTCGGCCCGTACCTCGACCAGGGTTGCCTTCTCAGCTACCGCCGCCGGAGTCACCCCGGAGGATGTAGCGACTAGCCATGCGCCCCAAGTATCGAGTCCGCCTACCGTGGTCAGAAGCCGGTAATTGAAGGCCATCGGGGCCGAGCTTCCCCCAGAGTTGTTTGTCGCCTCGTTCAGCGTGATCGCGGCCGTGCCGACTCCGCCGGCCCCCTCGGCCACAATGAAACAGACGCGGCCGATACACTTGATCCAGTCGGTAGTGGGATCGCTATCGTAGCGATCTTCGTCCGCCGAAAGCGCCAGCGGGACAATGTGCAACATTTCAGAAATCGGATTCACGCTCATAGAATTTGCCTCCTATCGGGCATAGAAAAGCCCCCCGCCGCTGAAGCGACGAGAGGCTAGGTTTCGGTTGATTGGTGTTGGGCTAGTGCTTATGCCCGAAGGGCAAGTTTGACGAACGGCGAGAGCGTCTGCAAGCCATTGACTGGGGTCAAAGCGGAAGGCCACCAGGGCTTTCCGTCGTTGCGAAGCGTGAAGCGGAAGGCCACCTCACCTTCAACGAACTTCACATGGATCGATTGCGCGGTTTTCACTCCGCCCTTGGTCGCATAGAGGTACTGAGACATGTCGGCAAGAATGATATCGCCCGCGTCTCCGACCTTCTTGGCGTGCTCGACAGGCATCACCGGACGACCCATGAGGGTCCCGAAAGGCGATGCAGCCACGCCATTTGCGGGCAGATAGACCGGCACGCCGCCCGTACCGACGGCTAGGGACATGGTGAAGAGTTGCGGCTCGACATCCTGGTTGATGAACCAGACTGCTTTCGACCGCGACGCCGCCCACATTCGCGAATACATGTTCACGATATTCTCGTAAAGCACCGTATCCGCTGTCTGCCCGGCTTCCTTGGCCACCTCGACCATTGCATCGGCACCGAGAATGCCCTGCATCTGAGTCACGTTGTCGCCGTTGAATAGTTCGTCCTCGATCTTGAACGTGATGGCCAACGGAACCAGATCGTTGATAAGGGACATCATCTGCGGCCCGTCCTCAAGCTGGTTGTCCGTCAAGTAAACCAGCGCCTTCAGCTCTTTCAGGTCCAAGCTGACGCGCTCCAGCTCGACTTGCGAGCCAACCGCCGCGACCGCTTCGCCCTTGCGTGCAACGGTAATGCCTCCGTAGCGGTTGCCCGAGGTTCTGGCGTTCTCCGTGACCGCGTTCCACTTCGTCGAATTGCCGACGGTAATGGGGACCTCTTGAACCTTGCTGAGGATAGTGCCTTCGCCGTGGACCTTCTGGAGAATGGTCGAGGAAATGGTCGAGGGGATCAGGAATCCACCCTCGGAGCCGAAGAGTGTACTCTGGCCCGTTGGCGCGCGTTTCTCAACCGCACCGATGAATGTATCCCGAAGGTCCGCGTTCATGTCGGATGGCAAGGTGCTTCCTTTACTCACCTCAAACGACCGGATGGCCTGGAAGAACTGGCCAGCCTCTTCGACCGGCCAAGCGGAGTAGGTATTGCGGTCCTCCAGCGGCTTGTCCGGCGTGCTGAAACTACGAGCTCCGACCAGCCAGCTTTCGTTCTTGCGAGTCTCGTCGAGCTTCTGCCGCGCCTCGGCCCGCTTTTTCAGCTTCCCTACGGCGGTATTACTCTCGTCCATCTCCGCACCGATCGCGTCCATGCGGGTCTCTTCATCGTCTGTTAGCTCGCGCTTCTCGGTGGCGGCGGCTGCGATAATCGCATCGCCTTCCTTCAGCAGAGAACGCAGCTTCGCCTGCAATTCGTCCAGTGTCATTTCAAAACCTCCGTGTTTTCGCTAAGTCAGTGAATGCACTGCTACTCGCTTCCGTAGCGCGAAGGCGGCTTCCACCAGGGATCGGGCGACCTCATCGCTCGATGTACCGGAAGTGCCGTCGGAGTGAGCCGTGAGGTGGCCCGGCTCCGACTTGAGGCGGGAGAGAAACTCCAGCGTGCGGTCGATCTGATCTTCCTCGGCCATGCTTAGGCCGAAGCCTGCTCGTTTCTTGACGACGAAGCCTTGAATGGCGTCGAAGTCAATTCCTGTTTCCTGCATCGCGCGGGCGATCTTCGCCGTGGTCGATGGCGACGCGGGCATGACTACCGGCCCGGTCTCGATCAGTTCAAGCTCTAGAAGTGTCCGGCGCATTGGGGTCTTGTTTTCGTCCCAATCTTCCTTGTCCCTGGGAACGAAAAACGCCATGGACGAACCGTCTACATCGCCACGCGCAATCTTCCGCGATACGCTCTGTACCTGCGGGTCTAGTGCGTCGGCTCGAATCTCATAGCGCAATCCACGCTTGTCCTCTTCAACGTCCATCGTCCCGGACTTCGTTCGTCCCAGTAGGAAATCTGGACTGTGATTAAACATGCCCCTGATGTCGGGATTTTCTTGGAGCGTTTTGGTGAATGCGCCCGGCGCTACGCGCTCCTTGAAATTGAACACGTCATACCACTTGCCCGTCACCGCCCCATAACCGGAGATGCGAATCACTTCGTCGTCAGTCTCGGCCCGCGCCTGCATCTCTTCAAACTGGCTTAGGCTGCGGGTTTCAAGAAATCGCTCCATCTTAGTTCTCCGTTTTCGGTTGTTGCCTCAGCGGATCTTTCCCGAGCTGCGAGGCTGGTCCCATGTTCAGCGGGACTAGCGGCTCGTCCAGGCCATCAATCGACGGCTTGTCCTCGAATTCGCGTGCTTCGTTGCGGGTCTTATAGCCAGCCATCACACCGATCGAGTGGCCTTCCTGCCGGGTCTTGTAATCGCCGCGCAGCAGGCCGTCCATGTTGTGCCGAATGGAAAACGTCTCGCGCTCCTCTGGCAACAGCAACGCCCGTTCAAGCGTTTCTTCCTCGGACACGAGATCCGGCAGAAGCGTGTACTTCGTGTAGCCCAAGTCCTGGTGCTCGATATTCGAGAACGTCGCTCTGTCGAGTGCTTGCAACCGGTGCATGGGCATCGAGTAGATCTGAGCGATGGCTTCCTTGGCCAGTTTCTGGCTCTCGATGAACTGCGCTTCGTCGTTTGGGATCTTGACGACCTGTGCGATCGTCATCCCCTCGGGCATGACCGCGAGCGTTTTCAATCCCCGCTTACCGGCATAAGCCTCACGCCAGCGTTCTGTGAACGTTTCGTAATCTGCGTCCGTCTTGAACCCGGTCGGGTGAGTAACAATCACCTTCGGAACCGGCGACTGGAAATAGCTTGAACCGTATTCCTCTAGCGCAATTGACTTGCCGACGGCTTCCATGTTGTGCCGGATCGGCGACACGCCGATAAAACCGTCGAACGACAACTGGAAGCTGTGGATGATCTCGTGATCTTCATAAAACCGGGTACTGCCATCGGGCATCGCGTAGCGGTAGAACTTGCGACCGTTCGGACGCAATCCGATCCCGGTGACTAGATCCGGGTTGAGCGGCCAGGTGACAATTTCCTCGGCTCCGCTCCGCTGAAGCCAGCCATACGAATTACCCCAGGCGTGCTGTTGCGTCCACCCCAGTCGCCGGTACTGAAACGGCGTCATCGCCGGATTCGGATTCCGCAACCACTCCGATACCGGATGATCTCTCGGCTGTGCCCGCCCGCCGTTCTTCGTCTTCTCGAAAAGCTGTAGCGGCATCGCCGCCTTGTCCCGCGACAGAATGTTGATGCATGAATAGACCGTCGCCTGGCGCGATCCGCTGCGTACCGATACCGTGACGCCCGACGCGGACTCCTCGCCTATTTCCAGGTCCCGGAGCATCTGGTCGAGCTGGTCGATGCTGATGTTTGGCCCGGACCGAAACGCCCATAGCGCCTTGCGGATACGATTCAGCATTAGGCAAAGTGAAGTTGCGAAACATCGATTGGGCCGCTGTCCTGGTGTCGCTGCGCCATACCGAGCGCCATTATCGCCGAGACCCCGCCGTCGATCTTGTTATCCACGAAGTCTTTGCGCGGATAGATGTTGTCCTTGGCGTCGAGCTTGGCGACGATATTCGAGATCATCCACGTCAGCACTGGCCCGCCGTCGTGCCGTAGCTTGTCACTCACCACGAGCGCTTCCAGCTCCTTCATGGGCTCGCTGAAATTGGCGACGTTCGGCCGTAGCTCAACCACCGGAAGTCCAAGCTCGGTAAAATCCTGCTCAAGCTGCGTCATCTGCCACGGGTCGTATGCGATGGCCCGCACATCGAACCGACTGCAAAACTCGACCACGTCCCGCCCAATCGGCCCCGTTGCCCGGAGATCGTTTACAGCGCCCTCGGTAGCGATCAGTTTTTCTCCACGAACCCAGCCCGCGTATTGCGAATTCCGGCCAGACTCGACCGCTTCCTCTGGTAAGTAGTACCGCCCGAATAGCGTGTACCTCCCCTCATCGCCCGGGAACAGCAGCGAGACGGCGGCAATGTCGATCTTGCTAGCCAGGTCGATCCCGATGAAACAGCGGCGGCCCTCGAACTGCTCCAGGTTCAGCGACGTATCGCCGCACGCTTCCCACGCCCGCATGTCCATCCAGGCGGTCGCGGCGTTCACCCAAACATCGAGCCGCTTCGTCAGGAATGCGTTCGTAGCGCTGGCCATCGTCTGCGCTTTCGCGCAGAGCCGCCGCATGTCGTCTACGTAAACCGAGACGCCGAGGTTGGGGTTCGCCTTGCGCCAAACCGCCTCATCGGTCCAGTCGTCATCGGCGTCGATCGTGTAGATGACGCCGAAGTACGTCTCGTCTTCAGTTGTCCGTTCGAGTAGCTTGATGACATACGCGCGCTGCTCGTAGCAGATCCCGGCGCGATCGCTGCCTGACGTCGTGACGGACACCAGAAGCGGCTGTGAGCGGCTCCCCATCGCGGTCTCTAGTACGTCGTACACGACGCGCCGCTTGTGAGCGTGTAGCTCGTCTACCAGCGCACAATGAACATTCAGGCCATCAAGGCTGTTGGCCTCGGCTGATAGCGCCTCGAACTTCGAGCCTGTCTCAACCACGTGTAGGTTGTGCGCGTTGACCTCCAGCCCGTAAGCCGACCGGATCTCCGGCTCTCGCCGAGCCATCTCCCGCGCCGTCTCGAAAATGATCTTCGCCTGGTCCCGAGTCGTAGCGGCCGAGTAGACTTCCGCCCCGATCTCCCCGTCGGCGACCTCCATGTACAACCCAATCACCGCGCCGATCGTTGACTTGGCGTTCTTTCGTGCGACTTCGAGATACGCTGTCCGAAAACGCCGCAGGCCGTCCCGGCGTTTCCACCCGAAAACGGTCGTCAGGAAGAAACACTGCCAGTCTTCGAGCTTGATCGACTCGCCGCGCTTAGCCCACTCGCCCTTGATATGGGGCAAGCATTCAGCGAAAGCGCAAATATGATTGCCCGCCGCCCTGTCGAACCGATACGGCGCGGCCTTGCCCCGCCAGCGCTTGAGATCATCGATCTGCCGCTGGCAAGCCAGCTTCGTCCACTTCCCGGCCGGGATCTTGCCCTTGACTACCTGCCTGGCGTAGCGGTTGGCCCGCGCGCAGAACGTCATCCCAACTTCTTGAATTTGTTCTCGACCTTTGCTGTCGGCGCGGCGTGAATGCTGGTCCGCGAGCTGGGCGTCAGGCCGAATTGTGAGCCGAAACGGTTCATATCGACTAGCGCGGCCTGAGCTACGAGCGCCTGCGGTACGCGCCTCTCGATTCCCGTCCCTTCCATGACCGTGTTGCCGTTCTCGCCCATCAATTCCTCGGCCGAACGCCAACGAGCATAGCTCTGGCAATACGCCGCGAAGGCCGTCAGATCAATCGCCGTCAGCAGACCCAGGCGATGCAATTCCGGTGCTAGGACACTCCACTCGGTCTTCGCGTGAATCTTCAGCCAGTCCGGCGGTTCCTCGCCGCTCTTACCACCGCTGCTCCTCCAGTCCAGCCACGGCATTCCCATAATCGGCCAGGCTGAAGAGTATGGCGGAACAAAGTTTTCCGGTTGTGATAGCAAAGTCGGTTCATAGGGCGGCATCCATTCACTCGTGATA
>SDBV01001483.1_pt1 | contig 35431 bp, 32 predicted proteins | sample 2277081 | NCBI WGS metagenome assembly SDBV01 (sample SAMN10402039, study PRJNA504765) | marine sediment metagenome | isolation source: marine sediment core GS10_PC15, 223 cmbsf | place: Arctic Ocean: Southern Knipovich Ridge | collected 2010 | reverse complement strand
GACTACGTCGCCGAGGTACGCCTTTTCGTAAGCAACGCAAATATCGTCATCAACGGCAGCACCGCATGGGTTAAGATGCTTTACTACGATCGCCGCCGGCTCGTCGAACTCTTTTACCAGTTCGAAAGCGGCATTTACATCGAGAAGATTGTTGAAGCTGATGCCCTTGCCGCCTTCGAGCATCCTGGCACTTCCGACGTTAACCTCATCGTTATCTGCAAGTCTGTAGAAACTGGCGGACTGATGCGGGTTTTCGCCGTATCTTAAACCGCTGACCTTAGCAAGAGCGATCGAAACTCTCTCGGGGTATTCGACGGCGGCCTTGCCGTTGAAATATTTCGAGATGGCTGCGTCATAAGCGGCTGTCATTCCGAATGCTACGCGTGCGAAATCTCTTCTCGTCTCTTCGTTTACGCCGCCGGTGGCATCCATCTGCTCAAGCACGATATCAAACTGCGCCGGGTCCGTAATAACTGTAACGAACTTGTGGTTCTTTGCCGACGAACGGAGCATACTCGGTCCGCCGATATCGATGTTCTCGATGGCATCTTCGAACTTGCAATCGGGATTTGCAATGGTTTTTTCGAACGGATAAAGGTTCACACAAACAAGATCGATAGGTTCGATCGAATGCTCCTTAAGAGCAGCGGCGTGCTCTGCGTTGTCACGTAAAGCCAACAATGCCCCGTGTATTTTCGGGTGCAGCGTCTTTACTCGTCCATTCATCATTTCCGGGAAACCCGTGACCGAATCCACGCTGACTACATCGACGCCGGCTTCTGCGATCTTCTTGGCGGTTCCCCCCGTGCTGATGATCTTAACGCCCTTTTCGCTTAGCTTTTTGGCGAAATCAACAACACCTGTTTTGTCCGAGACACTTATTAGTGCGGTTTTGATCTTAACATCCATCGAACTTCATCTCCTTAATAATCTGTTTTCCGTAACTTATTTAATTCCTATACTTACAACTTTTCCGCTATCGCTGGATACGTAGATCGTCGCCCCCAGAGAGTTGGCAGAATAGTCCGTAACGCCTGTTATATTTATATTTGAAACCTCTTTGCCTGTAAGGTTGTTCATAACGATAAGATTTGTCGGTTTGCTAAGAACAAAATTTGACGGTTTACTGATAACGTACGCTTTATCGCCTACCTCTGCAATTACCTTTTTTCCATCTTTGATGTTCCATTTGCTTTTTCCGGTTTTCTTGTCAACGGCGTGTATGCCGGTAGCTACGGCAGTGACATAGACAACGTCCCTGCCGACAGACGGTGATTCGACTATAGGGCCGCCGGAAAGGAAAGGGATGGCCCATGCGTTTTGACCGTTGCCGGAATCTAACTTATATAATTTTGTATCTTCGCTTCCGACATAAACCCATCCGTCATCCAGCACGATCGGTGCGGTTATCTTATCGGAGGCATCGTACTGCCATACCTTCCTGGCCTTGCCGGCATCGGAACAAAATACGCTGCCTGTGACTGTAGCGAAGAACATGTTCCTCTCGTCAACAGCGATCGAGGTAATGTTAGAGTCGTCATCAGCAGTGACCATGAACTTCCGCCAGAAGCCGTCGATTACGATAGCGCTAATTCTGTTTTTGCCGACGAGATATATAAACTCAGAGTTTATCGCAAGTCCTTCGATGAGATTACCGCCAAGGGTGAGCTTTCTTTTTTGCGTTATTGCACCGTTATAAGGATTCAACACCAGCAGCTCGTTTCCGACCATAAACCACAACCTGTTGTTATGATAGACAAGCTCGGTGATCGGAAGCCCCGGTGCGATCAGTTGTTTGTCAAACTGGATCTGTCCCCTTTTCTTATTAATGCAGAAAAGGTAGTTGTCATCAGTAAGGACGTAAATATATCCCGCGTAGTCAAACATACGCTCTACGGACTCATCACCCCTAACCGGCAGATTGACCTGCCAGTTCATCTTCAGGTCAGCTTTGGCAAGAGCTTCCGGAGCGATAAGGACACTGGAGCCCGGTGCGATGGCACAGACGACATCGCTGAGAAAACAACCTAACAGGCAGACAAAGAAAAAAAACTTTCGCCGCATTTTTAGCCTCCTAAAAACAATAAGCAACACATTAACCAGAAACGGATCCCATACATTTGGAACCGCGGATATTCGTTAAAGCGACGCAGAATGCGTAAGCCCCGGACAAGTTACGTCAAGCTGACATACTCAGCCAGATCAATCCCGTTGGATTCTTCAAAAGCCTTCATCTGCTCAATGCGCTGGACATCATCCTTGATACGAGTACTGAGTTTGAAAATATACGGTTTGCCTTCGAGCCTGTTTTGCAGGTCATCAAGCATTGGAAGCCAACTTCCGCCGTACAGCTGAGCCTTTAATACGACCAGCATTTTGTGCTCGTTGTCCAGCCCCCTAACGAAATCCTTTGCGAGAGCATCGAGTGACGAATCCTTCTGATTCCCGGTTTTTTTCGCATCGTTTGTCATTGGAAACCTCACCTCAGGAGAATTCTAGCCGAGAAACATCAAAATTGCAAACAATTTCGTTACTTTCGGTAAAAACCAGCGGTTTTTGCACAAATTTTCAATCCAAATGATAAAAAGGCCAAAAAAAGCACCTAATCACAGTTTATATCAGTCGGTTCCGACCCCTGAAAGAGACGCCAGTTTAACGATCATCCTGGCCTTTTCCTGATCGATCCTTTCATCTTTTATGCTGACAAAAAATCCCTTTGTCTCAACGGTTTCCCGTGCCTGAGCGACAATATCCTGTGCCCGTTCGATCTCCATCCCATCGAAAGTAGTAACTTCATGCGCCAATATGGTCAGGTTGTTTAAGCTGATACGTGCGAAGCCGCTATCTATAAGAAAGTAAGCGTTATCTCTATCGCGAATATTTTTCACCTCGATGATGCCGGTTCCAAGCTCGCACAGCATCGGGCAATGGTTTCTTTGTACGCCTATCATTCCATCATGGCTTGGCAGGATCACCGAGCCGGCCCTGCATTCGAGCAGCTTGCCTTCGGGTGTAAGCAGTGTAACCTTAAACGCTCCTGGTGCGATCGTAACCATGGTAAGTTATTTACTCCTGTTTAGGTTTTCCTGTGCATCGCGAACGTCGCCGGTGAACATGAATGCGTGCTCTGGGATGTGGTCCCATTTGCCTTCGCAAATCTCTTTACAGCTTTTTACGCTTTCCTTTGTTGAAACATATTTACCTTCAAGGCCGGTAAACTGCATCGTAACCGTAAACGGCTGAGAGAAGAACCTTTCGAGCCTTCTTGCCCTGGAAACAGCGACTTGGTCACTTTTGCTAAGCTCATCGACGCCGAGGATCGCGATGATGTCCTGAAGATCGTGATACCTTTGCAGATACTCCAACACCTGCTGTGAAACGTCATAGTGTTCCTGTCCGACGGTATTAGGATCGAGTATTCGCGATGAGCTTTCCAGCGGATCGACCGCGGGATAGATGCCCTTTTCGGCGATCTTTCGTGAAAGCACAACCGATGAGTCCAGATGGGTAAACGTCGTCGCAGGTGCCGGGTCGGTAAGGTCGTCGGCGGGCACATATATCGCCTGAACGGAGGTGATGGCTCCAGCATCGGTCGATGCTATGCGCTCCTGAAGCTGCCCCATCTCCGTCGCCAAAGTCGGCTGATACCCCACTGCCGACGGGATACGCCCAAGAAGTGCCGATACCTCCGCACCTGCCTGGCTAAAGCGGAAAATATTATCGATAAACAACAGCGTCTCGGAGCCGCTCATCTCGCAAAGGTGCTCTGCCATCGTAAGCGCCGTTAGCGCCACCCTTAGCCTTGCACCGGGCGGCTCATTCATCTGTCCGAATACGAGGCAGGTATTGTCAAGGACGGTTTGTCCGGTATCGCCGATCATGGTGTTCTGCATTTCAAGCCAAAGGTCGTTGCCTTCTCTGGTTCTTTCTCCGACGCCTGCAAAGACCGAATACCCGCCGTGTTCGGTTGCGATGCGTGCGATAAGCTCCTGTATCATAACAGTCTTGCCAACGCCTGCACCGCCGAACAGCCCGGTCTTTCCGCCCTTAACGAACGGACACAAAAGATCGATCACCTTAATACCCGTCTCGAACATCTCTGACTTTGCCGAAAGCGATGTAAACTTCGGCGGCTTCCGGTGGATCGGTTTCCTTTGTTTAACTTCTATGGGGCCCCTGCCGTCAACCGGATCTCCAAGCAGGTTAAAAACTCTGCCTAAAGTTTCTTCGCCAACCGGAACCATAAGTGCGTCGCCGGTATCGATAACTTCCATACCCCGCCTTAGTCCCTGGGTGTGCCCTAAAGCGATGGCGCGTACTCTCGCACCGCCAAGATGCTGCTGAACCTCGCCGACAAGCTCAAGGTCCTTGCCCTCAAGGTGGAACGAGACCTTGATCGCGTTATAAATATCCGGAACCCGCCCGCCGGGGAACTCGACATCGAAAACACTTCCGATGACCTGAACTATTCTGCCTTTATTCATATCTAAAACTTACTCTCCAGTAATTTTTATATTGCGGTCGCCCCAATAATATCCAGCAGCTCCATCGTGATCTGCGACTGCCTGGCCCGGTTGTACTCCTGCGTAAGATCGCTTATCATCTCGTTAGCATTGTCGGTTGCACTTCTCATCGCAACGACACGCCCTAAGTGTTCGCTAAGCGCCGCCTCAAGGAAGCACCCCTTTATCGCGGTTCTTATCATCATCCTTGCAAGCGTATCGAAAATTCTTTCCGGCGATGGCGAAAGCAAAAAGTCCTCGAACGCCAGTTCCCACGGCCATATAACCGTAGCCCGGGTCGTAAGATCGTCGATCAGATCGGCAACCGGAAGTATGGTCAGCGTCTGTGCCTTCTGGTTGGCCGGCGAAAAGAAACGCGTGTAAACAAAGCCAAGCCGCCCTATCTTTCCCTGCAAAAACTGCTCGATAAAATCATCCGCGATCTCGTTCGTCTGCTGAGGGGACGGCACCTCTTCAAAATCCTCGAATGTACCGGCCAGCTCGATCTTCCTGATGTTTAAATGCGTTATGGCTTTTTTGCCTTGTGCGTAAATTTCAAGCTCTCTGCCGAACCGCTTTGCCATGTTGGCATGTACTTCGATCTGCTTATAGACATTGCTGTTATACCCGCCGCACAAACCGCGATTGCTTCCGGTAACGATGATCGCGTTGGTTTTCGCCTCGTTAGGGTACATAAGCGGGTGGTCGATGGTCTTTTCGGCAGTAATGACAAGGTATGCAAGCTGCGCGAGCGCATCGTAGAATTCGATGCTCTCTCGCCACGTATTGAACAGTTGCCGATACTTCACCGCGCTAACGGTCTCCATCGTACCGGTGACCTTACTGATGTTCTCAGTGGCCTTGACTCTTTGCAAAATTTGCCGTGTCCCTGCCATTATCTTCCAAACGAAAACTTATAGATCGTCATATACGCTCTTACCGCTTCTGTCAACTCTTCGATAAACTCGTCAGTGATATCTTTTCCCGATTCGATATGCTCGAAGTACTCCGCCGCTTCCAGGTGCAGCCAGTCTATCATCTCAGCAATAAAGTGTGACACATCGGCGACATCGATCTCGTCTACCAGCCCCGCAGAGCCTGCCAAAATACTAACCACCTGCTCGCCAACGCCTAATGGCGAGAACTGTTTTTGCTTTAATATCTCTACCATTCGTGTCCCGCGGTCCAGTTGTGCCTGGGCAGCCGGGTCAAGCTCGGTGCCCATCTGCGCGAACGCCTGCATCTCACGGAACATCGCCAGGTCGAGCCTTAGTTTCGGTGCGACTTTTTTCATCGCGATCGGCTGAGCGTCACCACCAACCCGGCTGACACTGATACCGACATCGACCGCAGGACGAACGCCGCTAAGGAACAGGTCCCTTTGCAGGTATATCTGTCCGTCGGTGATCGAAATAATATTTGTCGGAATATACGCCGAGACCTGCCCTTCCAGCGTCTCGACGATCGGCAGCGCCGTAAGCGACCCGCCGAGGTCATTTCTTAGATTGGTGCTTCTTTCCAGAAGCCTGCTGTGCAGATAAAAAATGTCCCCCGGAAATGCCTCTCTGCCCGGCGGACGACGCAGCAGCAAGCTAAGCTCGCGATACGCGATCGCATGTTTGCTCAGATCGTCATAAACGCACAGCGTGTCCTTATTATGTTCGTACATGAAATACTCGGCTACCGCCGTTGCCGCGTATGGAGCTGCAAACTGCATCGCTGCAGAATCCGCCGCACTGGCTGAGACAACTATCGTGTGCTCCATCGCCCCGAAGCTTTCCAGCGTATGAACGACTTCGGCGACCGTCGATTCCTTTTGCCCGATCGCTACATAAACGCAGAGAACGTCCTTGCCCTTCTGGTTGATGATCGTATCGAGAGCGATAGCGGTTTTGCCCGTCTTCCTGTCGCCGATGATCAGTTCCCGCTGCCCCTTACCGACCGGTATCATCGAGTCTACGCTTTTTAGCCCTGTATACAATGGCTGATCGACCGGTTGCCTGTCGGCGATACCCGGCGCAGGCGACTCCACGAGCCGTCTTTCCTTGCAATCGAGAGCCCCTTTGCCGTCGATAGGATCGCAAAGCGCATTGACGACACGGCCTAAAAGCTCAAAGCCAACCGGGACGGTAAGCACCTTGCCGGTGGACCGTACCGTCGAGGATTCTTTTACCTTAAGATAATCGCCATAGATGATCGCGCCGACGGATTCCTCTTCGAGGTTAAAGACCTCTCCGATAACCCCGTTCTCAAACTCCAGCATCTCGCCAGCCATGGCTGTGTCAAGCCCGTAGATGCGGGCAATACCGTCACCTACTTCGAGTACCTTGCCGACGTTCGCGATATCGACGCTCGACTTATATTTTTTAATCTCCTGTTTTATCAGGCTCGAAATTTCGGTTACGTCAAATTTCATTTATATATGACTCCATGACTTATTAAAGCCCTTTAAGTTTTAGCCCGCTGCTCTTATCTTCACTTTCGATCTTTCCATCACGGTAGCTACGGTATTTTTCAAGATCGTCCGTACCGAATTATCTATCACCTTATCGCTTTTCCTTATAACGATCCCGCCGATGATCGCAGGGTCAACATGAACCACCAGCTTAACGCTTGCATGTATCGCACGTGAAAGATCACCGTTAAGTCGCTCTAAAAACTCATCGCTGGGTGATTTGCCCAAAGTAATCTCAATAAGCATCTTCTGCTGGTGTTTGTCCATCATTATCTGATACCTGTCAGATATTGCAGGCAGAAAATTCATCCGCCCGCGCCTTGCAAGCACACTGACAAAATCAAGCGTCAGATCGTTAACCTTACCGCCAAAAACCCTTCGCACGATCTCGCTTTTCTCGCTGCCTTTTACGGTCTGGGTTCCAAGCAATATTGCAAAATCAGGCTCAGCGCTCAGCACGCTCTCGATACACCCAAGGTCCTCTAATATCTCTTCGAGCATCTCCGCATCGCGAGCCATCTCAAAGATAACCTCACTGTATATCTCCCTTACAATATGTTTGGTCGTTTCGCTCATCTACGCGTTTTCTCGATCTCTTTCCTTTTCCTCTTCGGTGCCAAGCTGTTTTATGGCTTTATCTATAAGCTTTTGGTTATCCCCTTCGTCGAGTGCCTTTCCGAACACCTCTTTGCCAAGTTCCAGTATGATCTCGCCGGCCTGCGTCCAAAGCTCTGCCTGGGCTATATTCTGCTGGCGCTCGATGTCGACATGGGCCTTAACCTTCATGCCATCGGCGTGTTCTTTAGCCCTTTCGATGATCTCGATGCCTTGACGATCGGCCTGTTTCGTATGCCTGTCGATTATCAGCTTTCCTTCATGCTCGATGTTATCGACCTTGGAACGGTAATCGGCAAGCACTTTGTTGGCATCCTTTTTAGTGACCTCAGCATCGGCGATCTGTTTCTCGATATAATGCTGACGCGCATTTAGACCGGCAATCATCGGCTTCCACGCAAACTTGCCCAAAACGAACAGAAGTATGCCGAATGCAGCAACTGCACATACGGAATCAAGCGGATAACCGGCAAAAGGATTTATCTTTTGCTGCTCGCCATGCGCAGACGCATCCTCAACATGACTGTCCTCTGCCAATAACGCAGGGCACAGACACAGAAAGACCGCCAATATGCAACAAACTTTCAAAGGCATCATCTTCCCCGATTACTAACTACTCAGCAAGCAAATGATAAGCGCAAAGAACGTAACACCTTCGATAAGTGCAGCTGCCAGAAGCATACTCGTAAATATCCTTCCGCCTGCCTCAGGCTGACGAGCGATAGCCTCGGTGGCACCATTCGCTATCTTACCGATACCAGACGAGGCGCCAACGATAATAATACCGCATGCTATGACAGCCCCAAAGCTCTTAAACGACTCGGCGTCGATGACGATTTCTGCCAATACAGAACCCATTAAATCCAACATTTCAAATAAACCTCCAAAACAAATAATTAGTTTTCAACTGATCAATTACAAACTTTCGTAACATCTTGTCATTCCAGCGAAAGCTCCGAATCCAATATCATATAGTATCCGCCATAGGCGGTTTCCTCAATTTTACATTTTTATTTTTTATTTTTAAATTTATTCCCTAGTGTTCCGGGTGAACCGCGAAACCGATAAATATAGTAGTAAGAAAAGTAAAAATATACGCCTGCAAAAAGGCAACGAAAAGCTCCAGGAAGCTTATAAACACCGCTGCCGTGATCGAACCGATCATTCCGGGCAGATTCTTAAAAAGGATCGCCAAACCGATTATCGCCGCGATCACAACGTGCCCGGCAAATATATTCGCAAACAGCCTTACCGCAAGGGCAAAAGGTTTTACAAGCGCCGCGATAACCTCAAGCGTAAAGATAAACGGTAAGATGGGCCACGGAACGCTAGGGGCAAAATTCTTGACATAACCGGCCACCCCCTGCTGACGGATACCATAAACATGGATTGCAAAGAAAGCGATCATAGCGATCGAACCGGTAACATAAATATTAGCTGTCGCCGCACCGCCTATATGATACGGCTTGCCAGTTATCAATTTAATGGTATCGGATATCGGTATCATACCAAGCAGGTTCATTGTCAGGACAAAAAAGAAAACCGTCCAGATAAATCCAATGTGTTTGTCCGTGTCGGTTCCCAAAAACGGCCTGGCTATTTCTTCTCTTACAAAAACACAGACCGACTCGATCAGATTGCCAAACCCCGTCCGCACAAGAGACGTGCCCTTTACAGAACGAGGGAGAAAAATAAGCAACAACACGGTTGCAGCAATTATCATAAAGAAATGATTGCTTACGACAAGCGGATACCCGAACAGATCGACAGTGAAGATCGGTTTGGCTATAACGTGGTCCAGAGGACTTGTCGATGCCAGGATCATGTGGTAACTATCAAGCACAGCCGGTTCCATCCGTTTAAATTATTCCCCGCCGGGTAATCCATATCCCCCGGCATATTATATGGTATTACTTATTCGCGTCCTTATAAAACGTGTAAACCATCCCAATAAATCCAACCAGGAAACAAATGATCAACATTCCCGGAGCACAATCAAGACGCTTATCCAGCCAGTAACCGAAATAACTGAAGATACCGATCACCACACAGAACTCAACGCCGGCACTTAGCCAACGCAAACTGTCCCGCGAGTTATCATCTTTCGGTTCCTTCTCGGCCATACACCCAAAATAACGCATCGCCGCAGGAAAGTAAACAGTTAATTTACCGCCTGATCAAGGATAAGGCTCTTAACTTTTTTACTCGGAAGGTTCAATGCACCATAGGCCCCCGCCGCCGTGCTTCTAAGCACCGGGTCGGTTGCGTTGGAACCTATAAGAGCATATATCGCATCAACCTTGCTCTCATCAAGCAGATTCGCGTTCTGCTTGGCTGATATCGCCAGCGTCTTAAACGCTTCAACTCGGACATTCTTGGAGTTTTCGTCGTTAAGGGCCATAACAGCGATAGCATTCTGTGCCTCGGAATTGTTAAGATAGGCAAGAGTTACGCCTGCTATGATCTGTATTACTTCCCGGCTGTCCTTCGTCGCTTCTATAAGAGCAGGTATCGCCTGTGAAAGCTTTATGATCCTGTTTCGTGTTACAGCAACTTGAGCCATAGTAGTGATCGCTCTGATTGCGTATTCATCGGCAAGATCGGCATCAAGTTGCTGACTCTCCGCAGGTGCTATCGCACTTGCAAGGTTCTTGACAACAAGCTCACTGCCTATAAAATTTGAACCGGGACCTGCCATACCGATAGCGATAGCAGCACTGTACCGAACAGAAACATCATCAAAGCTTAAAGCCGCAACCAAAGGCTGATCCATACCTATTCTGTACATCAATGAGCTTTCGCCGGCGTTAGTCGCAAGTGCCTCTACAAGACCGAGCGATACATAAGCATTTCCTTCCTTTATCGCCATATCGAGAGCCTGATGCAGGTATTCCGGGCCGGCTGTCCTTGCATACGCCCTGGCATCCATATGAGCGTCACCGAAGTATTTAGGCTGAGCAGCGCCCGCCGATTCCGCCTTAAAGAAAGCAGCCAGCCAAAGAGCGATCGACTTACCGATGTTTTCGTCGGCCTTGAGCGACCATTCGCACGAACGCATACACATCAACTCGTTAAAATAGCTCTTACTAACCTCTTCGCGGACAAGACGCCTTGTAGCGACATCCCAGAACCAGACATTTGCATAATCTATCTCTGCCGATGGCAGCAGCGACTCATTATGGAAATAGTAAGACCGTCCTAAATTGAAGAGTAGTTCTGAAGCAGGAACCGCCATCGCCGATCCGTCGATCTTTTCGATAGACTCCTGTGCAAGCGTACGTAGTTCGGGCGACTCGTCATTTTCGACAACATATTTCAAGTGCCCCAGCGCCTGCGGATAACCGATATCGCCAAGTGCACGTACGATCTCTGCCTTTACAGCACTGTCATCTGTCTGCAAAGCAGTCACTAAAGGGCGAATAGCGTCTTTGCCAACCCTGGGAAGTGCCATCGCAATATTGGCAAACTCGCTCTTGCGATCGAAATCGGCCAGTGCGTCAAGCATATAAGGTATCGCAAACTCGCCGGCGTTCTTAAGCCTTGCCTCAGCAGCCAGGCGACCGCGTATCGTCGTGCTAAGACGCTGTATTTCGGCAACAATGATACGCGCATCGGTGCGCTTCAAGTAACGACCCTGCTCGATGATATCGAGTATTTCGCCGCTGACCTGCCGTAACTCATCGCTGTCGGCGTTCATTTTCAGCAAAATACGATAACCGTTAGCGTTCTCTTCGCTAAGAGTGAGCAACTCGATCGGGTCAGGATCGGATGCAACGATTTTCTCGCCATAATCTGCTGCCAGATCAAATCGTCCTATCGCGGTGTAATGAAGAAAATCATTCCAGTCGCCCTCAACATCCTGAGAAAATGCCGTCTGCGAAAAGAATAATACGATAACTAAAGACGCGGTAACTAAAAAAGTGCTTCTATTAAACATCAAACATCTCCAACGAAAATTTTTACCTTAAAATGAAGGCCTTCATCACAAAGCCGAATAGCGATTTTATTGGAAAAAATCAGCCTGAAACCGGTTTATACTCCCGACCACGTATTTTAAGCGTAAACACGCTTAAAGTCAATTAAAAAGAAATAAACGCCGGTTTCAGGTGAACTTTCACCCATCCGCATCGAGATACAATCTGTTTTGCTCGATATAAACCAAAACTGCCTGTGGAAGAGACGCAGACACATCACGCCCTTCTGCGATATTTCGCCGAATATCCGTGCTGCTAATATCGATCAAGGGAGTCGAAATAACATATTTATCCAGCTTTTCTACACGTTTTTGGCCCAAATGTTCTCTAAATTCCGTAAAATCCGGTCTTTTAAACCCTGACCGGTACATAACACAGACATTACAAGCGTCGAGAAGTTCGCCTATACGGTGCCACATGGCAAGATCTTTGATGGTATCGGCCCCGATCAGCCAGAATATCTCAACTGAACCCCCATACGCCTGCTTAAATTCAAAAACAGTGTCGATAGTGTAACTCGGATCCGCACGTTTCAGTTCCATGTCGCTAACTTCAAACTCGTCTGTTTCGCGTATCGCATGACGCAGCATATTTAACCTGTCCTCATCGGAAGCAAATGGAAAATCTTTCTTGTGAGGGGACCGTTTCGCAGGGATCAAGAACAATTTATCCGCCCCGAGCTTTTCAAAAGAATAACGCGCAACATCAAGATGTCCCTTGTGTATTGGATCGAATGAACCGCCAAATAGTATAATCTTCATTTTCTTTTCTTTCCAAGAAATAACAAAAACCTGTTACTTGTTGTATAATCTTAGCAAAAATATAAAAAAAATACGACTTTTTTAAAAAAAAATTAAATACGCCAAAACTATGATTTTATCCATAATAACACTGCTTATTTATAACTGAAAAAAACAAACAAGCGATAAAAACCATAAATACTAAACCGTGAAACTGCCTTACAATGCACTGAAACATACTATTTAATGCATTTTAGAAAAACATGTAAGTTAACGTCAGCAATAACATTCCAATAAAAACATCTTAACCACTTTTGATCGCAAACAAAACACTAAATAAAATTCATGGCAAAGAAAAAATCTATGAAAAAATTTATGCAGTACAAACGTGATTTTTGACGATAAACAAGTATACTAAAGGCACTTAAACGAAATTAAAAGTGCCACATTTTAAAAATGCCGAAAGGAGGTGATTTACAAATGGCAAAACGAAAAAAAGCTAAGAAAAAAGTTGCTAAGAAAAAAGCTAGAAGAAAAGTAGCAAAAAAGAAAAAAGCTACGAAGAAAAAAGCTAAGAGAAAAGTAGCAAAGAAAAAAACTACGAAGAAGAAAGCTAAAAAAAGAAAAAAAGCAACGAAAAAGAAAGCTAAGCGAAAAGTAGCGAAAAAGAAGAAAGCTACGAAGAAGAAAGCTAAAAAGAGAAAAAAAGCTAAGAGAAAAAGATAAGCTTTGAAATCTTTTAGGTTTCGTAAAATGGAAGGTTCTCTAGCCACGGCAGGACCTTCCATTTTTTTGTTAACATCTTGACAAATACAGACTTAGAGGTATATTATAGCATCGGCAATGCCTGTTTAATGTTATAGAAGGGACACTGAAAATGAATATTACCATCAAACCAGCACTTTATGCCACCATATTGGCCCTTTTCATCATCGCAACCGGCTGTCAGGAGCAGCAATCACCCACAACAGACAAGCGAGCAAGGCTTGTAGGCAACCAGAACTTGCAGCTTAAAAAGCAACTTCGGGAAAAGGATCGGGAAATCCAGCGACAAAAGGATCTGGTCATCAAATGCCAGGCAGCAACGGAAACCCAGCAGCAGCAACAAGACCGATCTGGCGAAGGAATGATCCGGATAGTGAAGATGTTTGTGGAAAAAGAAGCTCAGGTCAAGCAACTCGAAGCTCAGGTCAAGCAGCTCGAAGCACAGCTTCAAAGCAAATAGCTCGTTAAGAACATATTTTTCTGGCAATCTCTATGCAGTCCTTTTGACCCGTCGCAGCAGCTACAAGTCCGACGAACATCGGTTGCGGCGACAATGGTCGAGATGTTAGACACGGATGAGCCTGCGTCCCGATAAAGTAAGGATGATCCTTTAGCTCAAGTATCTGCATGATCGGATAGTCCGGTGCTTTCCCTGAAAACAACAGACCTTCCCCTTCAAGCTGATCGATATACTTCGGGTCAACCTCATAACGATGCCTAAACCGCATACGCACGCTATTACTGTTGCCGAACAGCTTATATGCAATGGTATCGCGTTTAATCTCAATATCATGTCCGCCCAGACGCATGTTGCCACCAAGCCCTTCGATCTTCTTTTGTTCGGGAAGAATGTCGATCACCCGATGTGCGCAATCCGTATCGATCTCAGTACTGTTGGCGTTTTCAAGCCCGCACACGTTACGAGCAAATTCTATCACTGCCATTTGGAAGCCAAGGCAAATACCAAGATACGGCAGCTTATTTTCACGTGCATATTTAACGCACGCGATCTTTCCTTCGGTCCCCCGTATGCCGAATCCGCCGGGGACGATAATACCGTTGACATCCTTTAGGCTCTCTGTGACATTGTCATCGCCCAGCCCCGTCGTATCGATCCACTTGATATTAACATCGGCACCAATCCAGATCCCGGCATGCTCCAGAGCATTTATAATAGAAGCATAGCTATCCCGCACGGACGTATATTTGCCCGTGATGCCGATAGTGACCGCCTGTCTTTCCTTATCGATCTTATCGGTAAAATCGCACCACCTCGCCCACTCCTTACGCTCTTTACGCAGGTTTATCCTGTCCTCGATCTTAAGTTTTCGAATCACCTCAAAATCGATCCCGCAATCGCGCAGCATCGACGGGATCGTATAGATGCTCGCCGAGTCATGCATGCTAAAGACCCTCTCGAACGGAACATTACTAAACACCGAGATCTTCTGGCGTGCGGTTTCGCTTACCGGGTTTTCCGCCCTGCAGGCAATGATGTCCGGCTGGATACCCATCTGCATCATCATCTTTATACCAAGCTGGGCAGCCTTTGACTTTTGTTCGCCCAGAGTTTTCGGTTCCAGTATATAAGTAAGCCCTACAAAGCAGCAGCTCCCCGGCCCTTCTTCATAAGCAAGTTCTCGCATCGCTTCGATATAGAACGCGTTTTCAAGATCGCCCACCGTCCCGCCGATCTCGACGAAAACAATATCAGCTTCAGATTCCATCGCAAGACTGCGCAGTTTAAGCTTAACCTCACCGGTAACATGCGGGATCATCTGAACATCGCGCCCCAGGTAATCGCCATGCCGTTCCTTCGCCAGCACAGAATTGTATATCTGACCGCTCGTAGAAAAGTTCGCCCTCGACAGGTTCTGGTCAAGCATTCGCTCGTACGTACCAAGGTCCATATCCGTTTCCATACCGTCATCGAGAACGAACACTTCCCCATGCCTAAACGGGTTTAGCGTCCCCGAGTCGATATTCAAGTACCCTTCCAGCTTGATAGGTGCGACCTTTAGCCCTTTATCCTGCATAAGCTTGGCAAGGCACGACGAAAATATACCCTTGCCGAGACCGCTCATCACCGTACCCATCACGACAACGTAACGGCACTTGCCCTTTTCGTACCCCGCAGGTATCGGCGAAAAGTATTCTGTATCCGTTGAAACGTCGCTGACCTTGCTTAATAGTTCCCTGCTATCTGTCATAAAACCTAATCCTTTAATGTTCGTTCTACAAATCTCTTATATTGCTCCGGGGTATCGATCCCCTCCCAGCAGTGTTTTACCTCACCGGTCATGATCGAATATCCGTACTCGATCGCGCGTAGTTGTTCCAGTTTTTCGCTAAGCTCCAGCGCCGTCTGCTTTCGCGTTGTTATCGTCGCCAGGAAATCCTTCCGATAAGCATACACCCCAAGGTGCCGGTAATACAAGCTCGCATCCCCAACCCCGCTCGTAGATACTGAGCCTGTCGAAGTGCCGGCGTCTCTATTATAAGGTATCACCGACCGTGAGAAGTATATCGCCCTGCCGTTATTGTCCGTGATGCACTTTACCACGTTCGGGTCCGTTATCTGGCTCTCGTCCTCAAACGGTGTGATCAGCGTCGCCATATCCGCTTCCGGGTTATCTATCAGCAGCTTTGCAACCTGATCGATGCACTTCGGATCGATCTCAGGCTCATCGGCTTGTAAGTTGATTATTATGTCAGCGTCAATATTTGTTACTGCCTCTGCGATCCTGTCGGTCCCGCTCTGGTGGTCTTTACTGGTCATAATGCACTCGGCCCCGAAGCTGCCGCAGGCCGTCATAACCTCTGTGCTGTCGGTGGCGATAATGACTTTTTCGACTGTGGATGCACTTTTTGCACGTTCGTAGGTATGCTGGACGAGAAATTTGCCGGTATCTTTAGCGAGAACTTTCCCGGGCAGGCGTGTTGACTCATAACGAGCGGGTATAACAACAACAATATTCACTTAGCAACCTTCCAGGCAGTAATTTCAATTTTTAACCCAAAACCACTGCCCGAATATAATACACGCCCCCCCACCAAAGTCAACACCGCTATTTATTTTATTTTAAAACCTCTGCATCAAGGCCAAAGCCAGTTCTCTGCCAATACTCGCAAATCATCAATATCGACAACGCCATTGCCCCCAGCCGGTGCAACATCCGCTGACGGACTGCCCGGGGCGCCCTGCCATTGAGAATGCAGTATCGCAAAGTCTACATTGTCAATTTTTCCACTGTCATTAAAGTCTGCAATATTTTGCAGAATGTAATTATAGTGGTAACCCATATCAACCATCCCGGTATCAAAAGCTTGATCGCTACGAGTTGTATATACATCCATGCCAAGGTTTACCGCCGTGTCGCTGCCTGTATCTGCACATGGGCTGTTAACTCCCTGACCTGCTGCTGTTTGAGATAAATAGTAATCACCAAACGGCCCAGCCACAAAATTAGGATTATCTGTTATATTCCCTATACCACCCCCTGTCCAGCTCTGGATACAGCTATACGCTGGTACTGAACAGGAAAGCATTTGGTCGCTTGAAGTCACCGCATTGTTATTCCAGATAATACAATTAGTAATTCCAGAACACCAAGATAATCCTCCAGCTTCATTCGCTGTATTGCCGACAATTGTGCAATTAATAATTGGACCATTACACGAAGATAATCCTCCGCCTGAATGATCATTAACTGTATTGTCTGAGATCAAGCAGTTGATAATTGTACCGTCGCAACCATATAGCCCACCACCTCTGTTGTAAGAGCCATCCACTTCATTATTGGTAATCGTACAGTTGGAAATCGTTCCTTGGCACCACGCCAATCCACCTCCACTGCCACTTGGTTCCATCATAATAGGAGACCACGTACCATAGGAATAATTGAAACTAATTATGCAGTTACTAATTAAACCGTCACATTGACTCAATCCGCCGCCATATACTACATCTGATGTAAATGGGAGCTGAGTAGCAGAATTGTTACTAATCGTACAGTTTATAATTACACCGTCACAATCAAACAATCCGCCACCTTCACCTCTAGTTTGGTTCCCAGAGATTTCGCAATTGGATATTACTGCCTGATTTCCATTTCCGCAAATCCCCCCGCCATCGGCACTAGTGTGGCCATTGGTAATTGTAAAACCTCGAAGAATACAATCTGCTGTTTCACTGCCCGCAAATGTCACAACAGAGCCCGACCCACCATCGATGATCGTCGCCGCAGGATTGTTTGGATCGGTCGACGTCAGGATAATATTTTTACCGCCGAAGTTTATGTTCTCATTATACGTCCCCTCAGCAACTTCAACAGTATCGACCCCGCTAACAGCAGCATCGATTCCCGCTTGAATAGTTGTATAATCACCAGTGCCGTCCCAATTAACATTAATGGTTGCCGCAAGGCATGGAACTGTAAGGATTGCTAGGACAAGGATTGACAATTTTCGCATGTTTTTCCTCCTGAATGTTTTACGACAAATCAACGGGAAACTTTTTCCTCCGACACAACGAGTATAGAGTAATTACGCTAGATGTCAAGGGACATTTCGCCAGTTTTGTCGGCAATTTCATGAAATACCGTTTTAAAGCAACGGAGAAGGCGGGATTCGAACCCGCGGTACGGTAAAACCGTACACAGCCTTTCCAGGGCTGCACCTTAAGCCACTCGGACACCTCTCCAATAAGCCGCCAAATATAGCATTAAACATCGATTTTAGCAACAACAATATCCAACTACACGCTATTTGAGTTACTACCCGTTTTTGATTTCCCGCCGGCGACGGGCGAAGAACTCGCTCATCAGCGAGCTGCAATCATCTCCCAGAACATCGCTGCTAACTTCAATGCTGTGGTTCAGTCTTTCGTCGCTAACGATGTTGTACAGGCTCTTTATCGCCCCGGTCTTGGGATCGTCACATCCGTATACAAGCCTATCGATCCGCGCCAGCACAAGCGCCCCGGCGCACATAGTGCACGGCTCAAGCGTCACATACATCGTGCATCCGCCCAGACGCCAGTTACCCATAAAATCCGAAGCCGCCGTCAGCGCGATCATCTCAGCATGCGCCGTCGGGTCGTTTAGCTGCTCTCTCTGGTTGTAACCTTTGGCGATGACCTTGCCGTCAAAAATAACCACACAGCCGATAGGCACATCCCCGTTTTCCTCGGCGATCATCGCCTGATCGATGGCCATACGCATAAAGCGTTCGTCGGTTTGATTGTCGTTTATTTTTTCTGCCATATTTATAACCCCGCCCTCGTCAAGAGGACACCCTTTTAAGTTCCGCAACCAGCTCAGCATCCAGCACCGGCATCGCCCCGTCCTGCGTGCATACAAAAGCAGCCGCCTTACCTGCCAGCCGATTTATCTCATCCAGCGACAGCCCGCTTAGCCGACCCATCACCATCATCGCCGTAAAGCAATCGCCCGCGCCAACGGTATTTTTCACCTCGACCGAAATACCCTGACAGTGATCGAGATGCTCGGCGTCCAGCATGGTACTCCCAGCCGCCCCGGCCGTCAGCGCGATAAGATCAAGTTCGTAACGCTCCAGGATCTGACGCAAAGCAGCCTCCGTAGAACCGGACAGTTCCAGAAGCGATCGCAATACCTCAAGCTCATCGTCACTGAGCTTAAAGACATTGGCTCTTAGAAGCGAGCTTTCGATAATATCTTTGGAATAATAATTCTGCCGTAAATTAATGTCAAACACACGCAGGCAATCGGCTCGCGTTTTTGAAAGGAACCCCTCAATGCTCTTGCGCGACACAGGGCCCCTTTGGGCCAGCGACCCAAAACAGACCGCGTCGCACTTGTGCGCCAGCTCTTGTGCCCTTTCGGATAGTTCGATATGATCCCATGCGGCATTTTCCTTGAAAGTGTAGCGAGCGTTCCCGTCATCGCTGACCGATACCTCTACCGTACCTGTCGGATGAGCATTGGTCCCGATATGATCTACGTCTATCCCCTTAGCGTTCAATTGGTCAATGACCTCGGTGCCGAGCGCGTCATCGCCGATGGCGCTTAATACTTTGGCCTCTGCGCCCAGGGCATGACAATGATAAGCAAAGTTCGCGGGCGCACCGCCCAGCCGTTTACCGCCCGGAAGCATGTCCCAGAGGATCTCACCAAGCCCAACAGCCAAACGGCTGTGTTCAAAAACCTTTCCTGCTGACATCAATTCTATCCTTTAGTAATATGTTTTCGGATAGAATACCAAATTTATCCCGGAAACTCAAGCTGCCCCTTCGGGGTCGCTTCCGCCTTCGCTCTACCCGTCTACGCCAAGGCTTCGACGTGCCAGGCGAGCTTCGTCGCGACAGGTCGCTGGGCCATTAGGCTGATCCATAGGATAAGGACTAATGGCGTGGAGGCCGGCCTGGCCGGCGGTGTTTATAAGCTTTCATATTTAGTCCTCCAGAGGCGGATCTTCGATTTTAATTGCTTTGTGTTTTGTCCTTTCTTTTTGTCATTTTGCGTTCATTTGTACGATTCTTAAATTGGGTTTGTTTTTTCTGGCGATTCTCAGCTATCTCCTTAAGTCATTATTATCGTTTGCCTTACGGCATTTTAGTGATCATTAAATTGGGTTTGTTTTGCATACTTTACCATTTTGGCTTTAAGCCTTAATACCTATGATTTAATCCATTTTTTACCACGAAGTACACGAAGAACACGAAGGTGCTTTATTCATATTTTAAAGAACTACCTTGCGAAACTTTCGCTGTGACTTGATCTTCTGATCTGAACTTGGATTGCTATCCGTGCGTGACCTGCTGGTCTGTGCTGCCTCTTCTTCCGTCTTCGTCAAGACTTCGACGCGACAGAGAAGACGGGTTGCATTATACCATAAATTTGAAAAAAAGCAAGAAATATCTGCTGTCGGTGACAGAGTATGTCACTGGGGGTAAAAAATATTCACCATGAAGGCATGAAGAAAAGAAACCGCAGATTACACAGATGTCACAGATTTTGAACCACGAATATACACTAATAATTTATCCCGCAGGGACGCAGAGACGCAGGGAAAAGAAAGGAAAGGGCAAAGTTTAAGGCCTGAAATATGGGCTGAAATTGATGTTTCATGGTCATTTTGTTGTTGTCTTTTGGGGAAACTGAGCTTAGAATTATCCACGTAAAAGTATTGATGGATTAGGAGAAAAAGATGGCAAAACCGAATATTGAACCAGATAAAATAAATTCGCCCATACAACTAATGGCTGCATGGTTTGTGATGTTGATTCTACTTTCTGGAGTTCTATTAACTGGTGCCGCTCGAATAGAGAAACCTACCTGGGCATCGGGATATATAGTAATTTTCATGTCCATTGTTGTGTTGCTTGTTATTGGTTGCGTTTTCTTAATGTTAACTAAATATAGACCAAACTTGCAGGCAGGAAAAGAATATTTAGAGTGGCTTAAATACCATACTCGCACGAGCGATCCGATACCAGTTATACGGCCCAATGAAGATGTGAAGATTAAATATACTCAGGCACCCGCTGAGTTTGCAGGGGACCAAGGTGCGGATATTTCAAAAACCGATGATGCCGATGTTATCCGCAATGCGATTGCCAAACAACTTGGCAAAGAACTGAAAGACTTTAAGGAAGAGGACTATGAAACTGTAAAAGAGCTTACTATTTATGGTAAAAAGATCAGCGATGTCACACTCCTTAAACGGTGTAAAAACCTGAAAACTCTGCATCTGAATGAGAACAGCATCAGTGATATATCGCCGCTTGCCGGGCTAACAAACCTGACCAGTCTATGGTTGGGCAATAATCAAATCAGCGACATATCCGCGTTGGATGAGTTGGCAAACCTGACACATTTATGGTTATACGATAATCAAATTAGCAATGTCTCGCCACTGAAGAAACTGATGGGCTTGAGGCTATTATCATTATATGGTAATCAAGTCAGTATGATATCGCCACTGGAGAAGCTGACAAACCTGACTGAACTAGCCCTGGGCAGCAATAAAATCACTGACATATCTCCACTGGATAAACTGGTAAACCTAACTATGTTATCATTAGTTGATAATCAAATCAACAATATATCTGCGATGGAGAAGATGACAAAACTATTCAAATCCAGTTTACAGGGAAATCCAATCAGCAATATATCACCGATAAGCAACTTAACAAGCCTAAAAGAGCTTTATTTGTCAGAGACTAAGATTATTGACATTACACCACTAAAGGGTCTAACTGAATTGATACTGCTTGACCTTAACAAGACGGAAGTTAATGATCTTACGCCGATAAGAGGTCTTGACAAGCTGACCCATCTTTATGTTTCAACCACACTGCTTGACAATATTCAGGCGGTTAGCCAATTGACTAATTTAAGGTTATTAGGTATTACAAATACCAAAGTCAAGGATATTACACCGATAAAACAGTTAAACCATTTGGATGCCCTTTTCTTTTCAAGTACGCTGGTTGATACTCTTAAACCACTGAAAGACCTGAAAAAACTAAGGGTACTAAGTTTTGCAAATACAAACATTGATACACTTGAACCACTTAAAGAGTTAACTGGCCTGCAAACGCTCAAAATTCAACACACCCCCATACGCAGTCTCGAACTGATTAAGGGACTTAGTAACTTAAAATCACTTTATATTGAGGGCTGTGAAAAAATCACGGACAAGCAGGTCGAGGGCTTAAAGAAGGCCCTGCCTGAGTTGAAAATCATTTAATAAACCCACCCCCCCACTTACATAGTTAGTGCGAAGCGTCAAATTAAAAAAGATGGGTTCCGTTTAAAGCCCCCTGCGGTGCAGAGGGTTAACAGATATGTTAGGCGTGTAATTTAGCCAAAATATGTTGACTTTCATCTGTTAAACCGCTAATATCCCTTTTTTGCAGGTTTACGCGCCTGTAGCTCAGTTGGATAGAGCAACGGATTTCTAATCCGTAGGTCGCATGTTCGAGTCATGCCAGGCGTGTTATATCGTGATTCGTGACTCGTGATTAGTGATTAGTGGATGGCTAAAGCCATCGCCAGCTAAAGCTGGTTTGGGCTAAGAATTTCGTGATTCGTGAATTGTGATTCGTGGTTAGTGGATGGCTAAAGCCAAACAGGTACTATATAATAGATAGTAGATAATAGGGCATGGAAGTTTCCTTTTTTATTAGTTTAAGGAGTGAATTAGTTGGCAAGAACGAAGAAGAGATCGATCAAAAAGATTTTATGTGACAAATGCACCGGTTTGTGCTGCCGTTATTTCGCGTTACCTATCGAGGACCCGGAGGACTGGGACGATTATGACGATATCCGGTGGTACCTCTCCCACGAGAACTGCACCGTATTTCTGGAAGAGGGCGACTGGTATATCAACCTGCTGAACCCGTGTAAAAACCTCGACCCCAACGGGAAGTGCATGATCTACGAGAAACGGCCGGGCATCTGCCGTACGTATACGACCGCCGACTGCGACAAGACGGGCGCCAGCTACGATTATGAGCTGAACTTTACAAGCGCCGATCAGATGGAACAATACATGAAGATCAAGTTCGGGGAAAACGTCCTCGATAAGCTCGATGCAAAGAAGAGCAAAAAGAAGAAGAAAAAGAAAAAAAAGAAGTCCAAAAAGAAATAACGTTTTGCAGAGGGATATATATGAAGATCCGGCCGGTAAAAGGGACACGCGATTTCTATCCGCCGCAAATGGCGGTGCGGAATTTCATCGTTGACGGCTGGAAGGAAGCGTCACGACGTAATGGTTTCGAGGAATACGACGGGCCGATCTTCGAATATCTGAAGATGTACCAGGTTAAAAGCGGCGACGAGATCGTCGAGCAGCTTTTTAACTTCATCGATCGCGGACAGCGGCACCTGGCTATTCGGCCGGAGATAACGCCGACGCTGGCGAGGATGGTTAACCAGCAGATAAACGCCCTTCCGCGTCCGATCAAGTGGTTCTCGGTCCCGCGGCTTTGCCGTGCAGAACGCCCGCAAAAGGGTCGGCTTCGCGAGTTCTTTCAATGGAACATCGACATCATCGGAGCAGACGACGTTCTAGCCGACGCCGAGGTGATATACACTTCTATCGATTACCTGCGGTCGCTGGGCCTAACCTCCAAAGACATCAAAGCGAAGATCTCCAGCCGGAAACTGCTGGCGGCATTTCTTGTCAACATCGGAATCGCAGAAAGCAAGCTGGAAACGATATATCCTGTGCTGGATAAGAAGGCGAGACTGCCGGAAGAAGCGTTCGACGAAATGCTTGCAAAAGTTGTAAAGAAAAGCGAAGCGGCTGCGAAGATAAAAGCGTTTATGGAACTGGACGATGCGGACGGAACCTCTGATATTGTTTCTGATGATGAGGCGCAGCGTGCGGCACTGAAAGAGATAAACGAAGTGCAAAGTTTGCTGGATGTGATGGGAGCCGGCGATTATTGCGTATTCGATCCGGGGATCGTGCGAGGGCTGGCGTATTATACGGGCGTTGTGTTCGAAATACACGATGTCGTTGGCGACCTGCGGGCAATATGCGGCGGCGGAAGGTATGATAACCTGCTGAAAGACTTTGGCGGACCTGCGGTATCAGGAACGGGAATGGGGATGGGCGACTGCGTTCTGGAAATATTGCTGCGGGAAAAGGGGTTACTAAAAGACGGGCAGATAGCGACGCTGCAAGTTGATAACTTCGTGGCGTATACGGATATGGAGCTACAGAAAAATGCGATCGAGATCGCGGCGAAACTTCGCGAAAAAGGCGAGGCGACGGACATCAGCTATAAGAGCGGAAGCCTTAAAAAACAACTGAAGCAGGCGTCGAACGCGGGGGCGAAAAAATGCATCATTCTCGGTAGGGAGTTTATCGAGGATAAAAAACTCATCGTAAAAGATATGACCACCGGCGAGCAGGAGCTGGTAAATGCCGACACCTTTTAAATGCCAAAAGCTGTTACAATAGCTTCTAATGGATTTAAGCTTGAAACTGACAGGAGGAATAATGGCAGAGAAATTACGAGTTATAGTTATCGGGTGCGGGCATATGGGATCGTCGCATGCCCGGGCCTATAAGTCCATTGACGCCTTTGAACTTGTGGGGCTTGTTAACAGGACGCCTCCAAAGCGGGATGCGCTTGCAAAAGAATTGGGAGTGACCGCCCTTTTCGATAATCTTGACGCGGCGATCGCAGAAACGAAACCGGATGTTGTTTGCGTTTGCACGTATACCGATACTCATTATGAATTTGCGAAGAAAGCACTGAATGCCGATTGTCATGTGTTCCTGGAAAAGCCAATAGCAGAAAACGTCGAACAGGCGAAGGAAATAGCTGAGCTTGCAAAAGCAAAGAATAAAAAGGTTGTTGTAGGATACATTCTGCGTCAACATCCGGCGTGGAAAAAGTTTATCGAGATGGCACAGGAACTTGGTAAGCCGTTGGTGATGCGAATGAACCTGAATCAACAGAGCAAAGGTGCCGAGTGGCAAACTCATAAATCTTTGATGGATACGATGTCGCCGATCGTCGATTGCGGCGTGCATTATGTCGATGTGATGTGCCAGATGACGCGGAGTAAGCCTGTTAGTGTTTATGCTGCGGGCGCGAGGCTTAGCGACGAGATCGACAAAGAGATGTATAACTATGGCATGCTTCAGGTGACGTTTGCGGACGGCTCGGTTGGATGGTATGAGGCTGGGTGGGGGCCGATGATGAGTGAAACGGCGTTTTTTGTTAAGGATGTGATCGGTCCGGAGGGATGCGTGAGCATTAAGGCAGATCTTAATACGTCCAGTGACGATGTCGATTCGCATACAATGACGAATTCGCTGATAAAACATTCGTCGAAACTCGATGGCGATGGGAACTTTGCGATAAACGATGAATTGATAAGTACCAAAGACGAGCCGGACCATCAGGGGCTTTGCGATCTGGAGCAGGAATTTTTGCTGGATGCGATACAAGATGATGCGGACCTTAGCGAACACCTTGACGATGCGGTAAACAGCCTGCGGATAGTATTAGCGGCTGACGAATCAGTTCGGACAGGGAAAGCTATTCAATTGTAACATATTAACAAGGAGGTATTATGGATTTGGGATTGAGCTGCCTTTAGGCAGATAAGATCGTGATCGTCGTGTTTGCTGGATATATTATGTAATAATAAAGGGGAAGTTTATGGATATAACATTAAGAATAAGTCTTAGCGTGATGATGTTTCTTGAGTTTGCGATATGGGGTGCATGGGGGCCGATCCTTGCGTCACATCTTGTGGGCAAACTGAAACTATCGGGCAAGCAAACCGGATGGATATATGCAACGCTCTGGATGGCATGTATTGTTTCTCCGTTCGTCGGTTCGCAGATCGCTGACAGGTGGATGGCAACAGAACAATTTTTGGGTATCGTACATCTGCTTGGCGGAATAGTGCTGTTGTTTGCAGCGAAGCAAAAAAAGTTCTGGGGTCTGTTCGGATTAATGTCGCTATATTCTTTGTTGTATGCTCCGACGCTTGCGTTGGTGAATTCTTTGATGTTCAGCCATTTGACAGATGTTGGAAAACAGGCAGGCGAGATACGTGTTTGGGGAACGATCGGATGGATCGCTGCAGGACTTGGCATCTCGGTTTGGCGACGAATCGATAAATGGAAAATAAAAGGCTCGGATGCTCTTACGCTAGCGGCCTGGCTTTCACTTATCATGGGAGTATACAGCTTCTTTTTGCCTCATACTCCCCCGCCGGACAGTCCGGGGAACCCGCTGGCGTTTATGGAAGCGTTCAAGCTTTTGGGCGACAGCAACTTTTTGATCTTCCTTATCATATCGTTCGTTGTAACTACGGAGCTTCAGTTTTATTATGTTCCGACGGCGCCGTTTTTGGAAGACATCGGTGTAAAACCCAAGAACATATCTGCGGTTATGACGCTTGCACAGATTGCTGAGATGGCTGCGATGGTGCTGCTGCTTCCAGTAATATTAGATAGATTTGGCTTCAGATGGACACTTGCTATCGGTGTACTTGCATGGCCATTGCGGTATGTGGTCTTTGCGATGATGAAACCGGTGTGGCTTGTTATAAGCTCGCTTACGCTGCACGGGATCGGGTATACGTTCTTTTTCTTTGCAGGACAATTGTATGTTGACAAGGTGGCGCCTGCGGATATTCGTGCCTCAGCACAGGCACTTATCGCAGTGTTTACGCTTGGGTTCGGTAACTTTATCGGGACACAGGTAACCGGTATCGTGATGGATATGTTCCGAAAGGATGATAAGTTCAACTGGCGTCCGATCTTTATGTTCCCGTGCGTTCTGACGGTTCTTTGTGCTATCGCGTTTTTGCTATTCTTTAAAGGTTGATCTTAATGAATAGAAATAGCAAGTTGTAATTACATTTTTTAAGGAAATATAAAATGAGAAAAATATTATTGATCACAGCGATAATAATGTTAAGTGTTGTTTGCGGATGTGACGAGCAAGAGCAAGAACAACAGCAAAGCGACCCTGGCGAATGGATCAGTCTGTTTAACGGACGTGACCTTAGCGGCTGGAGGGCGAGCGAGACACCGGGATGCTTTAGCGTTGAAGACGGCATCTTGAAATTGAAAGGCGGCAGGAGCCATTTGTTCTATGTCGGCGATGTTGAAAATGCCGACTTTAAGAACTTTCATTTTTCGGCAAAAGTAAAGACCACCACCACAAGCAACTCCGGGATATATTTTCATACGAAGTATCAGGAAAAAGGCTGGCCCGACAAAGGGTATGAGTGCCAGATTAATGTAAGCCACTCGGACAATAAAAAAGGCGGCGGGCTGTACGGGATACAGGACACGAAAGAACTGCACGCTAATGATTACCAGTGGTATACGCAGGAGATAATTGTTCGGGGTAAGAATATCACTACAATGATCGACGGTAAGATAATCGTCAATTATACCGAGGGCGCGCCTTTGAAGGGCTGGGAAACCCGCCGGCTGTCCAGCGGAACTTTCGCATTGCAGGGGCACGATCCGACATGCCTTGTTTACTTTAAGGACATAAAGGTAAAGCCGCTAAGATAGTTTGCAGTCCTGAGTTAATAGTATTGATTTATGCGGACACGAGATTACAATTGTTTTTCGTTTTAAAAATGTGCAAAATTGTCCGTTTTTATGGCTTTTAGCCGATATATATATATTAGCCTGAAATTGCTTCAAGGCAGCTAGTTTGCAGGAAACGAGATGACAGAAGATATTAAATTGGCGGAAACGAGGACCGTGCCTTTGTGGCACAAAGCTGTGCTATGGGTGGGTATGCTGCTGATGGCCTGCCATGCGAGCACGCATATTGTCGGTGCCGGTGATACGTGGGTTGCGCTTGCTTGCGGCAGACATTTTTCCAATCACGGTGTCGATACGGTAGAGCCGTTCAGTTTTAATTCCCATAAGGCGGGGCCATCGGAGGCGGAGCTTGAGAAGTATCCCCAATGGTCGCACAAAATGATCATGAAGTACCACCCGACCGGCTGGGTCAACCAGAACTGGGGAACGCATCTGATGTATTACACGCTTGCCAAGACGTTCGGTTCGGAAGGTGAGTATAACTATAATATGCTGATCGTTTGGAAATTCGCGATCGCGATCCTTTCAGTGATATGTATCTATTACCTGGGACGAATGCTTGGCGCCAACGAATATCTGTCTGCGATCTCAGCGGGATTTGCGATGTATGTGGCTCGGACCTTTATCGATGTCCGCCCTGCTGTTTTTTCCAACCTGCTTGTCCCGCTGTTCGTGCTGATACTGGTACTTACGGCGTATCGAAATATTCGTTATATATGGCTGTTGGTTCCGCTTAGTGTTTTCTGGTGCAACTTCCACGGCGGATATATTTACATATTTATAATGATGATCGGGTTTATCGGCATGCACCTTTTGCTGTCAATACCTAACGAACGTTTTGTTTCGCTTGGCCTTAAAGGAACTCTGAAAATTATTTATGCGGCACTGACGGCGCTAATCGCGGTGATAATTTTTAACCCGTTCCATCTTACGAACATAACGCATACTTTTATTATTATGTTCAGCGAACATGCCGCATCGTGGAAGAATGTTCATGAGTGGCACTCGGCTTTCGATTGGAACAACAGGGTCGGCAGCAGTTATCCGTTTTTGGTAATGTTTATCATTATGTGGGTTGTTCTGGCGTTTTGGCTGATCGCACGGTTGTTTAAGCCTCGGATCACCGGCAAGATGTCCAGGCAGATCAAGCCATCGGCACCGGGTGATTTTCAATGGCCAAAGATCGATCTTGCGACTCTTTCCGTTGTTGCAGTTACCGTCCAAATGGCGGTTGGATCGAGACGATTTATCCCGATAGCGGCAGCGCTTGTGTGCCCGATGATGGCGGTGTTTATCGATCAGGGATATAAAATGATCACTGCGTCAAGGCGGTTTAGAAAAGATTTCCAGCTAAAGCCCTGGAGCCCATCAGCTGGTTTTGTTAGAGTTTGCGTACTGGCATTTACGCTGCTGATCGTTACGTTTGGGGTTATCTGGGGATATCAGTTTAAGAGGACATACCTTGATCCGTGGAAAGGCGATGATAAGCGTACGTCAATATTCATGCGTATGACAGGCTCTTTTCTGAAACCCTTCGAGGTGTGCGAGTTTATCAACGACAACGGGCTCAGCGGTCATATGTTCAACTACTGGACCGAAGGCGGTGCGGTTGCATTCGGTCAAATCCCCGATCCTGAGACGGGGCACATACCGCTTAAACTGTTTATGGACGGACGTGCGCAGGCAGCTTATGATCACGATATGTACGAGAAATGGACCCAGATAAAAGGCGGCGGCCCTACGGCTAGGCGAGCGGCGCTTAGCGGACGCGAATTGACCAGGACCGATTACGAAAAGATAGGTAAATGGATAACCGAACAACTACAGCCAACCAGACAACCAAAGCCAACTGAACAACCGAAGCCAACCGAAAAACCAAAAACATATGATGTATGGATAGTTTTGATGCCCGATACGCAGGTTTATGATCTGCGGCATAACACTTTTGTAAGGGCTCTGGAATCGACGGGCCACTGGCGTATAGTCTATGTCGATGACTCGCAATACCTGTACGTCGATACGAATACCGAAAAAGGTCGGGCCCTGATAAACAAGGTTATAAGAGAACAGGCGGTCTTTCCGGATGAGTTTAGCAGGTATCTTTCTACGGGACGTGCGTGGCTTTTTGTCAACGATCGCGAGATGTCTTTGCGTGGATTCGAATATCTGAAAAAGGCGTTCGAGATAGATCCCTGCGATTCGGCAATGCGTATGCTGATTTCAAGCCTTGGCTTAGAACATATCCGGCCACGCGTGTATCCATACATTGAGAAATACCTGAAAGAATTTATTGCGAATAAAGATTCGTATTCAAAAAATGCGGGTTATTTCAAACAACTCAAGGCTGCACGTATGGCGGCAAGGCACCTGGCACCACGGTATAAGCGAACCGATCCCGCAAAAGCGAAACGTTATAATACGCTCGTTAATGATTATGTTACAGAGCACAAGACCGAATACGAGAATACAGAATGGTAGACAACAAATTGCCTGAAAACATTGTAAGTGACAACCTCGAACACGCTGCTTCTATCAGCGTGTTCTTTCCATGCTACAATGAGGTTGCAAACATAAAACCCCTTGTGATCAAGTCGCTATCGACGATCGAACGGATATCCAGGGACTTCGAACTGATCCTGGTAGACGACGGCAGCAGCGACGGTACGTCCGAACTTATCGACGAGCTTGCCGCAAAATATGCGGAAGTAAAAGCGATCCACCATACCACCAACAGCGGGTACGGCGCGGCGCTGCAAACAGGTTTTAGGGCAGCGACAAAAGATCTTGTCTTCTATACCGATGGCGATGCACAATTTAATATTGCGGAACTTTCGGACATTTTGCCCCTTATCCAACGTTGCGATATCGTAAGCTGCTTTCGAATTAACCGCCAGGAAGGCCCTTTGCGTAAATTAAATGCGTGGTGCTGGGGTAAGCTTGTGTGCTTTCTATTCGGTCTGCATTTGCGCGACATCGACTGCGCGTTTAAACTTTACAAACGTGAGATATTCGATAATATCAAGATGAAAAGTACCGGCGCCCTTATCGATGCCGAGATACTTGCACGGGCATCCAAAAAAGGATACACGATCGCTCAAGCCGGTGTGCGACACTATCCAAGAACGGCTGGAGTACAAACGGGAGCAAATATTAAGGTTGTGATACGCGCGTTTATCGAGTTATTTAAGCTTTTCTCAGAGATACGGAAAGAAAAATAGGATGAGGTTTTACCGATCGCAACAGCTAATTCGTCAGGACCTTGAAGCACATATCTATTCGCAGGCAATGCTCGCCAATGTTAGCGGATTAAAAAATCTTTGCAAAGACGAAACAAAATTCTGCGCAGTCATAAAAGCCAACGCATACGGTCACGGAATATCGGAAACGGTAAATATATTGAAAAAAGCGGACGTCGATTTTTTCGCCGTTGCCAGTATTTACGAAGCGATACACATACTCGGTATGGTAAAGAAACAAACGATACTGATCCTTGAGCCGATCAACACAACATACTCGCCGGACCAGGTTACGATATGTGCCAGGAAAGGTATCCATTGCGTTTTATCGTCGGCCGAAGACCTTGGTTTCGTATCCGAAACGCTTAGTACCGGCAAGAGCGTACTGAGAGTGCATGTAAATATTGAGTCCGGTATGGGTCGAAACGGGCTCGATGCAGAATTGGCGTCCGGGTTGATCGAGAGGATAGACCGGTGCCCGAATACGTCGCTGGCTGGGGTCTATACGCACCTTGCGACAGCCGATGAAGAGGATCTATCATATGCTTACGTTCAGCTCGAAAAGTTTAACCGGTTTCTCGATGAAAACTCGATACGCGACAGGGATGACGTTATCATTCACGCAGCGAACAGCGCCGCTACTATCAAGATACCCGAATCTCATTTCGATATGGTTCGGTGCGGTATTGCAATATACGGGTATTATTCACGCCCGATGTCCGATCCTCCGGTGAAACTTACACCGGCGATGAAACTTCAGGCACCGATAGTTAAGCTCAAAAACATCGCAGCCGGGGATTCTGTCAGCTACGGACGATCGTTCATCCCAGGCAGAGATACAGCCGTGGCGATCGTTCCCCTGGGATATGCCGACGGGTACTGGAGGTCGTTCTCTAACAGGGCCAAAATGAAAGTCGGCGATAGCGTTGTCAGCGTCGTCGGCAGAGTGTGCATGGACCAGGTGCTGATCGACGTTACGGATGTCCCTAATGTGGCGGTCGGTCAAATGGTAACGATCATCGATAACGATCATCGGTCGCCCTGCGGAGCTTATGCCCTCGCCGAACTTGCCGGGACAATTTGTTATGAAATCCCGATATGTGTTCATGCGCATGTCAACAGGATCGTGCATTAATGGATCAATTGACACAAAATCTTTTCATATATGGGTCATTGCGTGATCCGTCGATCTTGAAATCGGTGTGCGGAATGAGCTTTACACTTAAACCATCGCTGACAAGGCACGATGTCGATTCGGAAGTTTTATTCGGTGAGCTGGCGCTGCTTCCGGGGCACCGCAGGGTCAGCCCTGACAATGTTTATTATTACGCGGTGGCACACGCCAACACGAAGATACAGGGGATCGTGATCTACGATGTGCCTGCCTCTGCGATGGCAGAGATCGATAAGTACGAAGGCAAGCATTATGACCGGGAAACGGTCAGGGTAAACACCGCCAACGGTCCGGTCGAGGCACAGGCATACCTTGCAAGCCATAAATCCATGCGAAAGCGGTTTGGCGACAGGTTTCATGTTAACCTTATTCATGAGTTGTGGCTCCGTAAGCGGATCGATAAATTCTTCCGCCTCCATACCAGGCCCGGCGAAAGATCGATCGACGCCGACATCGAAAGGCGTGCACGGCGAGAGCTGTTGGGGACCACTGAGCGGGACCTGGTTATAAGTCATCTTGGAAGCAGCGCAGTCAGCGATTACTATCTCGAACACGAACTTGACAGGCCCTGCCCGAGCATTATGTATCTATACAAGGAACCGGATGCACAACCTTACATCGAAAACTATGTCGCCCTTGTCGTAAAACAGGTTCTGCTGAATCAATTGGAGCAATCGCTGCAATCTAAACTTCGTTACGAGATCGAACGCCTTAATCCGTCACCACGATATTTTACGCGTTCCGTGAGCCTGCTTGTTGCGCTTCGTATGATAAACGCCAACAAGGCTGTCGGGATGATAATCAAGCGGTGTATCTCATCGATGCCGTGCGATGGAAGCCACGATCTGATCGACTATGTTAAATATGCCATTAGTGCTGCTGACAACACGTTCGATCTTCGCGTTGCCCGAAGCGAGATCGAAAAGGTTCGCGCAAACCTTCAGCCCGGACTGGTTCCAATGGGCGCCGAGCTTGAACTAAGCAACCTTGGCTTTAAAGCGATACACGATCCCGATATAAATGTCGAGTACGCGTTTGACGGTTTTAAATATTTTCACGATTTCCGGTTGGACATATTGAGCTGGAAACTCGGCGGATATATCGACGATCATAGCGGATCGGCCAAGTTTAGACGCCGCGGTTTCCTGGAACTGGCGCCCGGACGGCTTAACGTACTTGGCGAATTGTCAAAACCTGCAACTTCCGATCCGTGGGTGCTAAACCAGCTTATTCAGGAGATCATCCGTTTTTATCCCGTTCAGCCGCACAGCCTTCATCTTTCGTACCAAGTGCGAAGAAAAATGTTGGGAAATAACAAGATCCTTCCGCTTAGTTTTGTAAAATGTCTGCTTGCTCTTGGCGGCGGGACTCAACTTCGTCCAACGGGCCGGCTGTGGGTTTCGAGGATGGGGCATGACGAGATCGAAACAAACGTGTACGGACAGGAACTCGTTTTCTCACGGATGAGCAAGCGGCGTTACCACATGGGCCCGGACGATATTGCAGAATCTCATTCGCGACGGTCCGAGACTAACATTCAGCAGTATAAGTTTATCCGGCTTGAAGAGCGCGCTAACTATGAACCGCTGATCATGGCGCTTAAAGGTTTGCAGCTTGCATACAACCCTGCCGATTATTTGACAACCGAGCAGCTTGCATCGAGCAGACGGCTTCGCGAACAATACAAAGAGCTTAAAGAATGGTCAGACAATCCGACTGAGATAGACCCGCGAACACGAGGACGGTTTATCAATGCTATTGAAAAAGGGCTCATGGGCGAATCGCACAATCGGCCCTATCACAAACCGCATTATATTGACTGGACGCTTGGTGCGATAGATATACAACTGCGCCTGTTCAACAAACAAATAAAAATGCAGAGCAAGCAGGATCAGCACGCAGCCGTCCGCGAACTGATCGATAAGATCAAACCCACGCGCCGTCCGGGCGGTTGATCAAAGCATGCCTTTAACTTTTTCAACAAGGTCCTTTACGTGCGAAACGGACTCATCGAATGCCTGCTTCTCTTGTTCGTTAAGGTCAAGCTCTATGATCTTTTCGACACCGCCTGCGCCGATCATGGCCGGGACACCTACGAACGCACCGCCAACACCGTATTCGGCATCACAATAAGCACAGCAGCTTATGACGTTCTTTTTGTCCTTTAATATTGCCTCCGCCATTTTGACTGCGCCCGCCGCCGGTGCATAATAAGCGCTGGAGCCGAGCAGATTGACTATCTCGATACCGCCCTTTCGAGCACGTTCGATAAGCTCATCGATCTTTGCCGCGTCCATAAGCTCCGGCAACGGGATGCCTGCAACGGAAGTATATCGCGGCAGCGGAACCATATCGTCGCCGTGTCCGCCCATCAGAACACCCTTTATGTCTTCGATGCTTACGCCAAGTTCGACAGCGATAGAGTTTGCAAAACGTGCCGAATCCAAAGCGCCTGCCATACCCATGATCTTGTTAGTCGCAAAACCGCTGACGCGGGCGGCGACGGCGACCATAACATCGAGCGGATTGCAAACGACGATTATCATCGCGTCGGGGGAAGTTTTCACGATCTGTTCGGTGACTGACTTTACGATCGAAGCGTTCTTTGCGAGAAGATCATCCCTGCTCATTCCGGGCTTTCGCGGCATTCCGCTGGTGACGATGACGATGTCGCTGTCGGCGGTGTCCGCCCAATCGATAGTCCCGGTAACGGAACCTGCGAAAGGCTTTACACCGCTAAGCTGTGCCATGTCCAGAGCCTTGCCCTGCGGCAGGCCGTCTATGATGTCGATCAGTATGATATCGCCCAAATCAGCAGCGGCTGCAAGCTGTGCGGTTGTTGCGCCAACATTGCCTGCGCCGACTACTGTAACTTTGTTCCTTCTCAAAAAAACTCCTTACATACAACTGTTTTGTTAAAAACTTATTCTGCTATTGGTGACTTAAGATATTTAAGATATTCGCTGTCGGTCGAAAGGATAACGGTGCTTGACCTGCCAAGGTTGTCTTCATAGCTTTCGAGAGTCTTTAAGAACGAATAGAACTCTTCGTCCTTGCCATATGCATCTGCATATATCTTGATCGCTTCTGCGTCAGCTTTACCCATAATTTCCTGGGCTTCTTTATAGGCTTCGGAGAGTATCTGCTTTTCTTCCTTTTCCTTTTTACCCATGATATCCATCATCTCGCCTTCGCCCTCTGAGCGGTATTTTGCGGCGATGCGTTTTCGCTCGACGATCATTCTTTCATAGACGGCCTGGCGAACCTGCTCGACATAATTAATGCGTTTGATCTGAATGTCGACCAGTTCCATACCATATTCCTCAGCAGCGATTATCGCTTTTTCCAGAACATTTTTGACGATCTGGTTTCTTCCGACTTTCACCTCTGTTATCTCTACCATTTGCTCGCCCTCAAGGCCGGCCATCTGGCTCATCTCTCTGTTTGAGCTTCTGATAGCGTCGATGAGGAGCTGATTGGATATCTGGTTCCGAATTTCACTGTTGATGATGTCATCGAGCAAAGCGTGAGCGCTTGTCTCGTTGCGAATTCTTTGGAAGAATTTTAACGGATCGGTAATACGCCACCTGGCAAAGCTGTCTACCCATATATAACGTTTGTCAAGCGTTGGGACCTGTGTCGGTTTGCCGTCCCATTCGAGAAGTCGCTTTTCAAAGGTGTTTACCTGTTCGAGGAATGGAGTTTTAATATGCAAACCTGCTTCGGAAACAACCCTTTTCGGTTTTCCAAACTGTGTTATAACGACCTGCTCTGTTTCTGGGACGATATAAAGAAACGTGCTTGCAGCGATCACAAGAAGCACCAGAACTATTGGAATTATAAAGATAGTTTTATTCATTATTTGCCCTCCCCGATATTCAT
>SDBV01001482.1_pt1 | contig 35433 bp, 30 predicted proteins | sample 2277081 | NCBI WGS metagenome assembly SDBV01 (sample SAMN10402039, study PRJNA504765) | marine sediment metagenome | isolation source: marine sediment core GS10_PC15, 223 cmbsf | place: Arctic Ocean: Southern Knipovich Ridge | collected 2010 | reverse complement strand
CTTATATCTAATCTTGTTTAGTGAAATAGTAAGTTTAAAACCATTAAAATTCGAAAAACTAATTTTTTTTACATAAATACTCGAATTTTATATATTCTTCAAAAAATATCTTATATAGACATTTGTTATTTTTATATAATAATAGTATTAGAATAAAATACTAACAACATTCATAGGAAAACTACAAATTTATTATTTATATAAAATTGATATTTTAACAATAAAACTTCAAAATTTAATATATATTCTTAAAAAATTTTTAAAGAATTTTTTGCAAATTAATATCAAGAAACCTATGTTATGATATTGTTTATAAATTTTAACTATTTCAAAATACGGATATTTTATAGTACTATAAACAATTCTACGAGTAATTTTATTAAAGATTTATAAATACAAAAATCTATTATATAAATATCAATAAATAAAATATAAAAAGAAAAAATTTGTTAAAGATTTATAAATATAAAACCAATTATAATATCTAAGAACAAAATTTTTTCAATATAAAGAGGTAAAAATAATGTTATCTCGATTAGATAAAAAAAATATTATAGATAGTGTAATTAAAGAAGTAGAAGAAACCACCGAAGGTTTATTATTAGAAAATAGTAATTGGAATATTATACAAGCACTTCAACATTTATGCGGTGAGACTAAAAACAATAAACCAAGACCTATAGACAATATTGTTGAAATTCAACTATTGAAAGCCGGTGCATCATCCGAACTACGAGAATCAGATAAAAAGGATCTTGTTGATGATTGTATCAAAGAGATTGGCTCTTATTTCAATGGTAATGTTAATGACGCTAGAAAGTTAGCAAAAAGACAAACTAAACAAAATGGTAAGGTTAGCGAAATTGTTCGTTTGATTACCAGGGGAGATGCAACTGTTGCTGCCGTGTCTGTTGAGGTAGAAGTAGAAAGAAAGGCTCCCAAGAAGGTAAGGACACCATATAAAGTCAAGGGAGGAAAGCCTGAACTTATAAAAAAAAGAAATGGGGATGAATTTTTAGAGATTACTCCTGAGAAAGGTCAAAAACTTCCTGATGAGGCGATTATTTCGCAATCATGTGAGATTGGGTCTGAATCTAAGATATATACTAAGAACGACAGAGTATTTGGTACATGTGAGTCTCCTAAAAAAAAGAAAAGATAAATCTTAGTTTTATAAAAAATGAGGTTTAAATTATGAAAGAACGATTAGAAAATTTTGATAATGAGGAATTCCTACCTCCCATTGACGGTTTTCATTTGGAATTGGATGATTTGAATAATGATTTTAATTTCGGCGAAGATACTCATTCATGGCAAGAAACTACTGTAGACTTAAAGGGAGTTAAGAAAAGTTCTAAGAGAAATAATACAGAGAGAAAGGGAGGATGGCAAATTAAAGGTGTGTGGGTATCAAAATTAGCCGCAACATCTTTGGTTGTTATTTTATGGTCTATTGGTATGTGGCTTTTCTATACAACTAGAGTGGTTCAGATTCCTAATTGGGCTTGTTTTCTTGCGGTTAATGCAGTTGTTTGCATTCTAATGGCTTTTAGAATAAGTAAGCTAAAAGATAACATAGTGGGCCCTGAGTACTATATTGGTTTGATTCAGAGTATATCTTTTATATTAATAGGATTTTCGTTGACAGATCTTTTCTTTGAGACCTATTATTTCGCATTTGTTTTTCGTGTTCCTGATATCTTTTCCGCATTGGCTGTAAACATATCAATAATTTTAGTTGTCATGATTTTAAACTGTGTTGCATTAATTAAATTTGGAAATAGACCATCTGAAGAGAAATTCTTTTGGACACACCAACCTAAAATAATTGCGATAATGTGCAGTATATTTTTAGGAGCAGTTATTGCAATGAGGGTTTCCTTAAATAATATCATTGATACTGACTTGTTTCCAACAGGAATGTATGGTTTATTATCAGATTCATTGTTTAAAGCGTTTTTGTTTCCCCTTTATCCAGGTCAATATGGAGGTGCTGAATCTTTTCTCCAGATATGGGAAATATTGTTTTATAATAGTTATGCAGGAGCTATGTTGGGTTTGATGGTGATTGGTACTTTTGCCAATATCTTTTTTATTAACCAAAATAAAGCACCAGCTATACAATCTGCTGCTATGATGACTGTAGTGGGCATCCCTTTGATAATAATTGTGATGATGTTTTTGGGAGCTATTCCACCTCCATCTACCCTTGTAAGACTATTTGGCGCACCACAATTAGCAAGTTTTGTTTATGCTATTGCAATGATAAGTGTCTACATAATCTTCTTGTGTATAATGATGGTATTCTCTCAAGCTGCAGAAGTGTTTCAACCTGAGGATGATTAGATAGTCATCATTTACACTCATCGATTATTATTTTCTTTTTGAGTATGGATATGGTGATTGTTTTATGCAAAAGAAAACTAAAATGTTTCTTATTGGTTCTGTTATTTCTATTCTAGTAATGTTTCCAATCCTTAATGCTCCACTTGAAGTTAAACTTATTATTTCTATTTTTTCATTAATCATTTATTATTTTACTTTTGATAAAGATCTTAGAAAAAAGTATCGCTATTATGTAATTGGAATTGTTATCATTATTTCAGCTATTTCTATAGACCTATTTTATTTTAATTACACAGAAAGGAATCATTCCGGTAATATATTTTATGAAAATTCCAACTCAGCAATAAATACAGGGAATATTTTTGAAGCAGACAATTTTAATTTTGACACAATAATGCTTCCCGATGACGATAAGTTCTATGTAATTCAAACAAATTATTTCGGTAATACAAATCTTTCTATAGATTTAACTCTTTTAGAAACCAATATCGATTATATAATTAATTGTACCTTTGATATTTATTATTATTATGATAATAATATAGAAGAACTTAAGATGTTAGCGATAGGAAATGAAATTATACTTAATAATACATCTAATCATCTTATAGGTAAAAATATTATTACATATATTTCAAATCAATATTCTTACGAACAGATCAATTATGTTTTTAAGATTTATATTAAAACAGATCCAACTGAAAGTATTTATTCATTATCGGCTATTATTAATTTTCAGACTAATATTGACGAAGATATTTATAATTTAAAATATACCTACCAAAGGATATCTTCAAATTATTTTTCAGGTCTTTTATATTCTGGCAGTCTAGGATATGGGGTGACCCTAATAAAAGGAGGAAATACAATATCTGTAGCCGCAACTGTAATACTTATCACTTATCTTTTCATTTTTGGATTAAGCTTTATATGGCAAAAATTCGAGATTGCTCACTTATTACTAATAGTTTATGTGGTAATTGGAATATTGTTATTATTTTGGTATATTTTTTGGGCTGTGACAGGACATTATTCTGACATGGGGTTAAATCCAGATACCATAAATTTTTGGAGGTTTTGGGTAAAAGATATTGTAGATTTAATAATTGTTATAATAGCGGTATTTCAATGGGCTTTTACCGTAGGATTAGTTTTAGGTATTATGTTTTTAATCACTAAAGCTGTATCAGCAATGTTTATGGCAGATAAAATGTCTCAAGTAGGCGAAATGAGATCATCTATGATAAGGATGTCGGAAAGAATTAAGCAATTAGAAGGTCAACAAAGGTGAAAATAAATGAATGAAAAAATTTATAATTATGATATGGATTTAACCCAAGAAAAAAAATCAAATTTAAAATTGAAGATTAATTTTGAAAATATTAACCAATCGATTGAAGGAACTGATCTTGGTATTATTCTCTATTTTATAGGTTTTTTTCTTATAGGAACTCTTTTTTGGTTTACACAAGATCCTATTTTAAAAGAATTATTGGATTTTTACACATATTTTGATATAATGGCGGTGGCTTTTGTTATTGTTCATATAACTCTTAATCATAAAAATTATGATTATTCAAATATCCCTCTATTAAATAACGCATTAAATAATGAAAATACAGATTTATCAAGCATTATTAATGATGATAAACAAAAATATACGTTTTTAAATTTCAAATGTTTAAAAGGAAAGGATATAGCTATTGGTATAGCTTATGTTTTTCTTGGACTCATTATCTTAATTATTGCTAATTTTTTGATTAATCTATCATTTATGCTAATTCAGGGAGGGGTTGATATAGTAACATTCGTCAATACTTATACATTTGGAGTAAATGTTATTTTACAAGTAACTCGAACAATATTAATTGAGGAAATGGTATATAGGGGTTTAATTTTATCCTTAATGATAATTTTTTTTAATTCTGCTTTAAAAATAAGAAAAAACATTTCAAATTTAATAGGAATTTTAATTTCTGGAATCACATTTGGGTTCATACATATTTTTAGATATGGAATTGATTTACGTCCTATATTATATTTAATGGTGCTAGGGGGTGTTTGTGCTATTTTAACACTAAACAGAGGGATTTGGTCGGCAATGTTACTCCATATAATAAATAATCTAATAGCTTCTTACAGTGGTCAACTCAAAACATTTGTTATGATTATAGATATGTCAATTATCGTGTTATTAATCTTTTTAATTATAGGGATATTATTTGTCTACCTTATATCTATAAAAATAAAACAGTTTATGGTTCATTTTGGTTATTGTTCAGTTTTTATGATTATATTTTTTGTTATAGGTTTTTTTACAAACGGTTTAATTAAATCTGATGATTTTGGAGGTTTTTATTTTGAACATTTTCATATAATTCTTTTTGTTCCGATAATTTTCATTTTATTTAAAGAACGGTTTTCAACAAACAAGAAATTATATTCGATATTGATTGGTAGTATTTTAGGTTTATTCATTTCAGATTATTTAGATATAATAAATTTATCATTAGAGCAATTAACCTTAACTTTCTTTTATATAATTAATTTTATCGTAGTCTATGCGCTACTAAGTTATTATTTATATTTCAGATCACACAAAGGAGTATACCATTAAAACATGACTCAGATTAATATTATAGGAGTTTTAATTTTAGGAAGTGGAATCTGTTTAATTCCTTTATTACTTTATAGTAAAGAGGAAAAAAATAAAAGATTTTTCAATTATTTAACATTAGTTGAGTTTTTCTTCTTTCTAGTCTTAGGTTTTTATCTTATAATTTCTTCATTAGTTTTAAATGTTAAAAGTATAGCGTATTCTTCAGTAGGGGCGTTTTTTTTCAGTACTCTCTCCTTTTCCATTTATATAACAATTAAAAACGATAATAATAAAATTTTAAACCAACCTACTCGAAATAGAAGGGGTCATTTTTATTTATTAGGTCTTGGTGGATTTTCCATCACAATTTCGTTAGTTTTAAAGACGCTATATTCCATCAATGTTAATATAGATAGAAATTATTTTAAATTTATATCCAATCCTTTTTTTATAGGATTTTTATCATTTTTATCTTTGTTATTTCTTCTCTTTATATTATTTGGAAGAATTGACATTATATCTACGAAAAAAAGGTTTTCAATTTCAGTTTCTTTTAGTAAAAATAAGAAAGTTTTTTTTGTCTTAATTTTCTTATCATTTTTTTTCATATCATTTTTAGTTAATTATCTATCCAATTTTAACCCTTATACAGGTCAAGTGGATGAGGACCCTTTAGCAAAAGGAGGTGATGCTCTAAGTGTTTTATATTGGACAATAATGGGGTCAGGACCCTTTATAGGAGTGACAAGTTTAGTATTAATTGGAGCGTTAGCTAAGATGGTTGCTCAAACAGAGGCATCCAAAAAAATAGGAAATGTGTTAATACTATGGTTACCTGCGTTTACATGGGTTTTAGTTTTTGTTGGAGTAATTCCAGTACCCGATGGAATAATTACATTGTTTGGCGGTATTCAATTTTTAGCTTATATGTTATATCTTTTAATATATGGTAGTTTAATGCTTGGGATTTCTGCCGCTGTTAGTATTTTTTATAGATTTAAAGAAGGGTAGCATAAATGGTGATTTAATTGATTGTTGGCTTAATTATTGTTGTACTAATGACTGGAACTATATTACTTATAATGCCGTTAATGATGGACTATAAGCATAAAACATCTAAAAAGATTTTAACATTCAATATAATCTTTTTTTCTTCAATAGGCTTACTTTTCTTATTTTTTTCATTTTTTTTTGATAATAGATTCGCTACTATATTTGGTCTATCATCTTTTTTTATTGTAGTTTCAGTTTTGCTTAAAATATTGGATTCTGAAAAATTTACTAATCTTCCAAGAAAGAAAAGGAAACAATTTGTTTTTATGATTATTTTTGTATCTATACTAATATTTTTATTACCTTCAATTATGGCTTTTATACAACTCTATCCAGGTCAAACAGACGGTTGGGAGAGACCTTCTGTATGTGATGATTTTCCCGAAGGTTGGGAAGATATGTTGCCCGATGGTTGGCAGGATCTTAATATGACAAATTTTATGTCAATTTTTAGTGGTTATTTATCTCCAAACTGGACTGATTCAATGCCTTTATATTGGGAATTAATGGGCCCTGAATCATTTATGAATAATTATTGTGGTTTAGATTATTATGCGGGTCAACAAGACCTTTTTGCTCACATCTATAAAACATTGGTCGGTTCACCGTTAATTTCTTTTTGCGCTGTGATTTCTGTTTTTGGAGGTTTTGTTAAAGTAATTATGGATCATCCAGCCGCAAATTGGCTTGGGAATATTCTGATAGTCTTTTTACCCATTATATTATGGCTCCTAACTATTCTCGGTATTGTTCCCACACCACCTGAGGTATATTCTCTGTATGGGTCAAGTACTCCGGCTGTACTAGCTAAATTTGTGTATATTATAATGTTTTTGGCAGTAATCATTATATTAATGTCCATTTGGTTTACTTTTAAATATGTAGGATCAATGCAGCATTAAATATTGTCGGGGATTTCAAAATGTCTCGTTTAAAAAAGCTAGGTTTCTTAACAAAAAAATGGAAAGAAAAAATTAAAGAAGCTCAAAAAGAAATCAAACCCTCATTTACATTGGAGGACTTAGAATATAGAAAAAATATCTTAAATAAATTTTCGGATGGAAAATATAAGGAAACTAGGCATACTATTAAGATTCCTTCGAATTATGATAATAAGAGAAAGAAGCCCCCTCTCTACTGGAATATATTAATAGATACTTTTTTAATATTAATTTCTTTTTCTATATTTGGGTTTTTCTATTATAAATTAACATTTATTTCCTCTTTGCCTTTTAATACTTTCTTTCTGATTTTTTCAATTAATTTGATATTTTTTTCGAAATGCCTTCAATTAATTTATTTTAGAAAGGGAATAGTTTCTAAAAAAGAAAACAAAAGTAAAATTAATTTTAGAATTTTAATTAAATATACCATTCCTGTTATATTTTTTATTTGTTTTTTTATATATATCTTTTATATAAATTATCCATTAGATCTTTTTGAGAGTTTCAATCATGCAACAAAGGAAGATATTACAATAATTTTACCAATTTTATTTATTATTACTACTTCCTTATCAATTTTTAAATTAGTATATTTTAAAATAAACAAGGATTTCAATAAAATTCTTTTAAAATTTAAAAAAGAAAAACCTAAAAACGAATTTGCATATTTTTGGTGGAGTTATAAACATTATGTTTTAGCGTCCTTATTTTTTTCCTTGATTATTTCCTTAATTTTTACATTTTATAATTACGATACAATTTTGACTATTATATTATGCATTATTTTATTAGTTCCCTTTAATTATCTTTTTAGCAGATTACATATAAAGATTTCAAGTGTGGTTGATAAGGTAAAAAATAGTCTTAAAAAAAAATATAAAAATATAGATTATAATCAAATAAAGCTAAAAATTGAGCGAAAGAATAAAATTGAAAAAGAAGGTGAAGTTACAGATAATACTTTAAAATTATCCAATCGATTTAAATTTTCAATAACACAATTCCTAATTTTACTGATGACAATATTAGGAGTTATCTTTTACATTTTTGACTTTTTTTCTTTCCAAACTAATGTTATGATAATATTTAATATTATTAATATGAATTTTTTCGTGTTAAGTCTTTTAATAGTGAATTTTATTTTTTTTTTATTAACTCCTATAATTAAAATTATTTCAATTATTATTGTTGTTTTTATGAGATTTATTTATAATAAAGGTATAAAAACTATTTATTTCGGGGTTTTTTTTGCGATAGTCTTAATTTTTATATTGAAGATTTTTGTATTCAATATTCGTATACTACAATTAAATGAAACTATAGAATGGTTAATAAGTGGTGGTATTTCCATATTGATTTCAGTAATTTCTAAGAAGAAAAGATTGTCTTACATTCGAACAACATTTAACTAATTAAGTTAAAAAATTAAATAAAACAAAACAAATTATAAACATATATAAAAAAAAATAAAAATTTAAATAGTAATATCAAGAATATTAGATTAAGAATTTGTTTTTATAAACTTATAATGTGTCTAAAATGGAACAATTGTCAGAACTTCTAAACATCGGCAAGTTTGAGCCCATTAAAGTTAAGCCAATGGTTTCTCAAACTGTAGGTGATATTATACAAGAGTTAGATCTTAAGGTAGGATATTTTGGCGTTTTGATTAACGGAAAGAAAGCCAAAATGGAAGATATAGTTTCTCAAGTCGACGAATTGGTAATATTGCCAAAAATTTCTGGTGGATAATAAAACTTTTTATTTTTTTTTTAATTTTTTTGGAAATTAAAATGTAAAATGGTATCTACAAGAAAAAATATATTTCAAATTATATGTCTCGTGTTGTTTCTAGGAATTATTTCTTTTTCTTTTTTATTCCGAGCTAATATGTATTTAGACATAGAGTCGGCAGCTTTTTCATCTCATTTAAATATTTCAGGTTCCTATTCTGAGTCATATATTCATATCACGGGCTTAAATTGGTCTCAAACGAGAGATTCATACGACTGGTGCTCTGGGTCTGGTTCTTTTGAAGATCCTTATATAATTGAAAATGTGTCTATAAATGCTAATAATCAAAAGAGTGGTATATTTATCGAAAATTCAAGTGTTTATAGTATTATAAGAAATAATTTTATCACAAATTCTGCTTCAGGAATCAATCCTACATATTATGGTGGGATTGAAATTAAAAATAGTCTGAATATTATCATTGAAAAAAATAATTTTTCCTATAATAATGGTTTTGGAATTTATATTCAACAAAGCTCAAATATTATAGTATCTAAAAACGATATTGAATTTAACAATTATTCAGGGATATATATAATTAATTCCAAAAATAATACAATAAATTCAAATAGAGTAAACGATAATTTTTATGGTCTACTCTTAAAAGATAATAATGAGACTATTATTCAAAACAACACATTTAATAGAAATTTTGATGGTATATATTTAAATGGTCAAGAAAAAGGATGTAATAACAATTTAATTGAAGGAAATTATATTAAAAAAAATAATTTTCATGGAATTTATGTCACAGGTTATTCTTATAATAATTCAATAATAAATAATATTATAATAAATAATTCTTTAAATGGCATCTATTTAATTCGAAGTATAAATAACATGATCAAAAATAATATAATAGCAAATAATACTGATAATGGAATATTTCTTTTTATAAATTCTAAAAATAATAATATTTTATCTAATTCTATAATTAATAATGGTGCGGGAATATTACTATCTAGTAACAGCGATGAAAATATTTTTTCTAACAATCTTTTATATTCAAATAAAAAATTTGGAGTGTTAATTAATACGCTTGATTCTTCATTTAACCTCTTTTCTAATAATAATTTTTCTCTTAATATTCTAAATGCAAAAGACAACGGAACCAATAATTTTTGGAATAATTCTTTTATAGGTAATTTTTGGGACGACTATTCAGAAATTTTAGAAGATGTATCAGATATAGATGATGATGGAATTGGTGATATAGCTTATAATATCAGTGGTATGGCAGGTTCAATAGATTATTTACCAATTTGGGATGATGGCCATGATGGAACTGAATTACATATTGATGGAAAAGGGATAAACGGAAATAATTGGGACTGGTATTCATCAAGAAAATGGATATCTGGAAGTGGAACTTTGTTAAACCCTTATCTCATTAAGAAACTCACAATATCGCATACAAGTGAATCTTTTAGCATTTTAATTGAAAATTCTAATAAATATTTTGTTTTAAAAAATTGTATAATAATTAATTTAAAAAAAAAAAATCATACTGGAATATATTTGATAAACGTCTCGAATGGTAAAGTAACGAATAATATAGTCTCTTCCAATTTTATTGGTATGTTTTTAAAAAATAGTTCTCATAATAATATTACTTCAAATTATGTTTTGTCCAATAATGATATGGGGCTATATCTACTAAACAGTTCTAAAAATATATTGTTTAACAACACAATCGAGAGTAATTTTATTGGACTTTACCTTTTGAATCAGTCAAATTTTAATAATATAACAAAGAACAACTTTTTTAATAATAATATAAACATCAAACAATTAAATTGTTTTAATAATATTTTTAAAGATAATAAGTATAATAAAAATGCAAAAATAGTTTTAAATAATATGGTACTTACAGTTTTTATATTTTTTAGTTTTATCGTAATAGTTATAAGTGCGGTTTTTATAGTTAAAAAAAAAAGAAAAGGAAAATATTTAGTCGTAAAACATAATTCTAATAATACTACTTCTCGAAATGATTTAATTAGCACCAAAGCACATAAGATAAAATTCAAACATATTTATGAAAAAATTTTAAAATTAAAATTAAGGAAATTTGATTTAGAGGATATTGAGTCTTTATCAGCACAGATTAAAGAAAAAAAGATCATTTTAAATTTATATGCGAAAGCAATTAGAGAAGCACAACTATTTGATCAAGATTTGGCGGATAAAGTAAAACTAAAATACCAAAAATTTAAAGACGATCTTATTAATACTTTAAAATATGAAAGAGTAAGAAAATGTAATCTCTTTTTAGAGGCAATAAATATCATTGCCTTGGGTTTACTATATTCAAACGAACAAGAATTTACAAGTAAGGAAATATTCCCTCATGGAAAATTATTAGATGAAAATTTACTATTAACTATGTTTTCAACCTTAAAGGAGATTGAGGTTGAAAAAGATAAACAATACTGGTATCAAAATTTTATACATGATCACTATTTAATAGTTATTGAAGGAAATCATTTGAAAATAGGAATTATTTCAAGGAGAGAAGTTTCAAAAACAAGCTTAAATTATTGGTCTAAATCATTATTGTCATTTGAGGATAAAAATGAAAAAGATATTAACAAAACTGAAAATATAGATAAAATTTGTAGATTGTTATTAAACTCGTTAAAGCCTTTATTAAATATAGATTTAAACAAATCTTTTTCGATAAATATTAATAAATTAGAAAATTTTAAAATTCCAGAAGAAATAGCCATTTTATTTAGAAAATTATCATCTAAAAATATTGTTTTTTATCCTTCGAAGATTCCATCCTTCATTTCTAAAAATAGCATAATTTCAGAACCTATGGCATTATATTATACTTTCGAAGCTTATAAATCAAATATATTTAAAAAACAAAATATTATAAAAAATTATCCGAATGAATTATAAATGAGCGGGGATCCAGTTAATTAATTTTTATTTTCTTATTACAAAGTTTTAAAAAATCATTAAGCATATTTGTTGGTATTTTGGCTCCGGCAGCAGCAGGGTGACCTCCTCCTAAAAACTCAATGTCTAATGTTTCTAAGACTTCTCGTATTACCGTAGACAAGTTTAAACCTTTAACAACTATAGATTCGTGAGCTCTTGATGAGACTTTATAAATATCCTCACCCTTTCTTTTAGCAATGCCAAAAATGGGTTTAGATTTATTAATTTTAAAGTCATCATCAAAAATTAATATTGAAGAAATTGTTCCTATGATATTTTCAGGTATTTTTTCTTCACCAAGTAAATATTGAATGTTTTCCAATTCTTTAATCATATTATTATCTCGGACCCAGTTAAGTGATTTCTTGAGAAGCTTTCCATATTTTTTTGAAATTTTAAGTCCTTTTTCTAAAAACTTTTTTCTATCGCCCATTGCTACAGCTATACCAAGTTCTCCGTGCTCCATTCTACCACATGCATTTAAAAAACTTGAATAAGTCTCAATATCGTAGAGAAGTGAATTTTTCTTCTCACCGTTTAAAACATACCGTTTTACTATTAAATTATCTACTATTTTTTTTAAATCTATATCATCTTTAGCTGCTGCGTATGTTATAATTCCAGTTAATAAAATTTGTTTTTCTTCTTGTGTTAAATCAATTATTGTTTTTGCCTCATCATTTTCCTTATATAACTTAATTTTAAGGTTATTTAAAAATTTAAGACATGTATTAGGATTGTCTTTTAATTCTTTTATTTTTATGTCAGGAGAATAAGCAAGTGATTGATTTAAAGGATATTTCGATTTTAAGTTAAGATCATCTACAATATTAATCGAGTTTTCACTTATTGCGTCGTTAATTATTGTTTTGTTGATACCCATAAAACTTTTATTGACTCCTTTATTCTGCATATCTCCTTTTGCTCCTACTATTGCTAGGGGTGATAGATCAATATTATCTTTATTTAACATTTTTGCAAAATAGTAGCATATGCCTGCGCCGGAGATTTCTTCACTTCCATCTATCCCGTAGAAATATGGATTCACGTGCCATGGGTATGTATCTATTAATATGTTCTCTATTTTTTTATATTCTTTTTTATCACCAATATTATAAGGTAAATGATGATCTAGTATTAGAATCGGGAATGTTTGATTGACAATTTTTAATTCTGCAATAAGATTATGGTATTGACCACTCCCAAAATCTAAAAAAATTAAAGCTTTCCTCTTTTCTAATTGAGCATTTTTGATTTTTAAGATTTCTGCTTTTTCTAATTGTTTTAATATTATTAATTTAAAACGGATTTTTTCTTTGTATAGAGCTTTAGCAATTATGGCTCCTGAACTTAAACCATCTGCATCTAGATGTGTATAAACTGAAACCATTAATTTTTCTTTTCTGAGGATATCAAGTAAATAATTAACCGCCTTTTCTACAGCATTTATTAGATTGTTTAATTTATTATTAATATTTTCATTATAAATTTCATTTTGAGATCTTTCCATTACGAAGTTATCAAAGAAAAACTCAAATTTGTCAAGATTATTGTTGATCTTACTTCTTGACTTCACTCCTTCACAAAATAAGTTTTTATTTGTTTTTCCCATAATTTTTTAATGTTTCATCCTTTATACTTAAATTTTTCAATTTCTCTAAGAAATCTTTCAGTAGATATCTTATTATAATATGAAAGAAGTGATAGATATTTCATTAATCCTTGTGCATCATAGATAATATAAAATTTCTCGTTAAATAAGGGTTTAATAACTTTTTGATAAATTTTTCCAATGAAAACAATTATTTTATCGTACTTTAGGATTAACTGTTTTAATTTATTATTTGTTAATTTTTGGACTCTCAATATATCGCATTTATTATCTTTTAGTTTTTGATCATAAGGAGAAATAACATCGTTAGGATATAATAGACCATATTTTCCACTTATTACTATATATCTAAAACTATTCTTCTCAGCGAGATTTTTTATCATTTTGAATAATTGACCTGTATAAAAACTCTTAACAGGAACCCTACAGTGTAGTTTTTTTTTAGAGCATCCGATAATAACTAATACATTCTCATCACAGTCACTCTGATTGTTTTTCTTAACAAATGAATCGATCTTTTGTTGATTATTATAATTATTAATAAAAAAAGTGTTTAGATTACTACTATCACAATTTAACCTTCTATGATTTGAATTACAGTATATTTTTTCTTTTAATTTAATATGATTAAAATCTTTCATAAATAACTATAGATTATGTAATGATTAAATAAAGCTCAATAATATTATTTATTACTTAAACTTTAAATATTTATCATTAATTATTATCTACTACTACTATTATAGATAAGTTTATTTTAGACCTTTCCAAAATTCATTAAATTTATTTAAAGATCTATTAATTTTCTTTAAAAATTCTTTAGCATATATTTCAAATATATCATTATTTCCATTAAATAACGAAAGTACCTCAGATGTATATATTTTAAAAAAGCTTTTTATGACACTATTCAATTCGATTTTTACCATTTTTATTTTTATTCTTCTACTATAATTGGAAATAAAAAATAGGTTCTTCTTTTTTATAATTATAAATTTTCGATTTTTTATCTTAAATTTAGAAGGTTTGTCTTTTTCTATTTGTAAAGTTAAAAAATTTAAACCGCTTATAAATCCCGCAAATATTTCTGGATTGATATTCTTATTAAAAATTCTATCAAAAATGATTTGTCCTTCTTCTGTCATAATCCAAATATCTTCTAATGTTTTATTCATTTTATAATCAAACTTTAACTAAAAACAAAATAATGATTTATATAATATTTATTATTAAAAATATTTTGTTTATATATATTTATAATTCTTAATTTCCTTTTATTCTAATGAATTAAAGAAAAAATAAAGATATATAAATAATTAAGACATAATAAATTTATAGAAGAATTAGTGAATTCTTTGGTCTATTAATGTTTTTAAATTTGGGGATAAGTTTTTATTCTTTTAATTATGACGGCAAATAAAAAAAAAAAGATGAAAAGAAATGAGATAGAACCGTCATCAGACTCCTTAATAGATAATGATCTTACCTTTGAAGATGCTTTAGAAAAATATCCGTTTTTGGTTATTATTGCTAGGTACGATGATCATCTAGGTCCTATAACCTTATATTCATCTTTTGCGATGAGAGATGAGAATCTATTAACTACAATCGTTAGAACTACATTAACCGCAGATTCAAAAACTATTGTCTTTGAGCTTGATGGTTATGACTTTTTAAAGATTCAAGGATGGAACATAGAAATACCTTCTGAGAGATCGAGAGGTGGAACACAACTTTTTTCAATTATTTTATTAAGGAGTAAAAGCCATCTAGATCTAATACCCCCATCACATTTTCTGCGCATGGATGAAAAGTTTCGTTTAATAGGTAATGATAATATATTATCGAACAATATTCAAAGTTTTAAACATTTTGTTGACAATATAAATCAATTATATTTTGATAAATATCGTTTCAATGATGCATTGCCATTAGAAAATATGTATAAAAATATTAGGGAACACATCAATTATATCCAGGGTTTGAGTGGGCTTAATAAAGATCAAGTAGACAATTTATCAAAAGATGATTTAATTGTGTTTTTTGATGACATTATAGATTCATGTACTAAAATAATGAATGCGTTAGAGAAACCCATATCAATACTTAACAGTTAATAAAAGATTAAAGGTATATTTATATGTTAAATGGAAAAATTATACTAACTGGTCCAGAAAATTCTGGTAAATCAACTCTTAAATTAGTTATTTTTGAGAGAAAAAACCCTCAACGTCTGCTAGATCATAGTTTAAAGGCGACTAAAGGTATCTGCTCAAGTGCTTTTTCATTTTTTGAGAAGTTTCAATTCGGGATACACGACTTAGCAGGTCAAGAGAATGAATATTGGTTTTCAAGTGAGGGTGATCAAGTATTTATTCATAGTAATATAATAATATGTATTTTTGACAACACTTCTAAGGTTATCGAAATTCAGAACTATATTGAAAAAGTGATCGATTTAAAAAAGGATTTAGGAATAAAAAATTGTAAAATTATAATATTTCTACATAAAATTGATCAAGAAAAACCGTCATTCATAACTTATAGATTAAAAGTTTTAAGACAATTTGTTTCTGAGTTAGATGAAGATATTTTGATATATCCTACTTCAATTACTAAGAAACATTTTTTTAAAACCTTCTATACTATTTTAGAGATTCTTATCTCTATTTTCGAGGATGATATGAAAATACCCATAGAAGATTCTAGAGATTTAAGTGATTTAGAATTGGAATTAGAGATTATTGAAAAATATGAATTGAAGGTAAATGAAAAAGTATTTAAGAATAAAGTATCAGATTTAATGAAGGTTTTCAATATTTCAAATAAAAAGGCAATATATCATTTAGAAAGATTACAATATTTTGGACTAATTAATATTTCTAAAGATTTATCCCATTTTATGTTAAATGAGAGGGCAATGTTTTTTAAGGAAGGGTTCAAAAAATATAAGAAATCGTATAAAAAGAGAAGTCTTGATATATTATATTATTTCTTGAATTTAAGCAAAATATCGATAAATTAAGGTTGATGAATCAATAATGAAGCATATATATGTTGTAGAAGATCATCCAAAAAATATGAACCTTTTTAAAATGATATTAAGCGTTATAACTAAGGATAAAAAAAAGGTTAAATTTTATGATTCTTTTTTAAGTAAAGATGGTATTAGGTTAACAACTAAAAATAATATTAGAGAGCCCGAGATAATAGTATTTACATCTATGAATGGAGGAGAAGGGTTTAAATTAATAACATCTAATAAATTATTTATTGAAAATGAATCTATTACGGAGATCAAGATTGAGACTCCCGATTTGATCATCTTAGATATCCAGTTACCCGAATTAAGTGGGGTGGATATCTGTTATAGACTAAGGAAGATAAAAAGGTTTCGTGATGTGCCCATATATGCTGTTACAGCTCATGCACGCCCAGGTGATAAAGAAGCAATCATAGCAGCCGGATTTACTCAATATATTGAGAAACCCATTGAGACAATATCATTTTTGAGTTTAATAAGAGAAGAGTTAAATATTAAATTCTAAAAATTCGCTTTTATTAACCTATATTTTTTTACGACAAGTTTTATATCTTCTATTTTCTCTTTTGTTATAGCAGACATCAAATCTCTTTTCAATTCTTTAAGTTTTTCTAATTTGAGCGTATATTCTTTTTTAGTTACTTCGATTAGATTATCTAACTCCTTATAAAAGCTTTTAATGTGTTCAGGTTCAAATAATTTAACATCTTTTATCATATGATCATAAATTCTGTTGATATTATGTAGCCATTTTTTTCCAATTTTATCCAACCTTTTAACAATTTTGATATATCCACCTTTACTAATTTCAAGTAAATTGTTTTTATTATCTTTCAAAAAACTTTCAAAATATTCATTGATATCATTTTTTATATATTTCATATTAATACTCGGGTTTAAAAATAAAATTACGATATATTTACTAAAAGTAATTTTCCGATTTTCGATTTCTGAAAAGTCTTCTATGTGTATTCCTAATTTATTCAAATCAAATTCAAAGATTTGTAATTTTAAATTTTCACCTTCTAGAGAAAAACCATTTAAATTTTTAATATTTAATTCCATTGCGAATTTTATTATGGCACTAATAAACATAGGAATTAACTCGACATCAAACCTATCTATTTCTGATTTTTTTTTTTTAGTCATTATGTTTTCTAGATTATTAAATTCTTTTAAATAATATCCTAAAGCACCATTTTTAATTTCTGTAGTGACTAATGAACGCCCATTCTCATCTGATATAAAATATCCTATAAAAGGAGGTATTTCTGTTTTAAACTTATGCTTTATTTGTGATGAATAAGTTTTCTTTTTTGATTCAATGTTTAGAGCATGATTTTCAAATAATGATTTTGAAAAAGACTTTCCCGTTTCTGTAAGTCTAAATGTTTTCAATCCATCAGTATCCCTAACCTCAATATATTTATTTTTTACAAGAATATTTATAGAAGTTTTAAAAGACTCAGAAGAAATGTTAAATTTATTCATTAAATCATCTAAAGATACTATAACATTCTTATCTATCTCTTGTAAAATTTTAATAATTTTTGTTAAATGGGCGATTTTTCGATTAATTTCTAATGAGTTATCACCGAAACAATCATTTATTATCTCTATAAAATAACTAAATGTGTCAAAAAAATATTCTCCTTTTATTGAAGTGAATCTTATTTTAATGGAGTCGTTATTTATAACATCTTTACTTTTATATTTTTTTATAAATATATTTAATTCAGATTTTATTTTTGCTTTTAATTCTTGAAGTTTTCTCTCATCTTTAACTTTATCAATTTTATGAATTAAAACGTAAATATTCGAGTTCAAATTTAGTTCTTTCTTAATATCAAGAACTTTCTGTATAAAATTCTTTAAATCATTAATGTTCGAATTAATTTCAAAAACAACAATAATAGTTTTTGATTCTTTAAACACTTTTTCTTTATCGCGTCCAAACCAGTATTCATTCTCTTGACCCGCAAAATCATAAATTCCAATTTCTTCTTTTGATTTAAAGATAATATTTTCACCGCCTATAGTTGCTCTTAACGTCGTTTCCAATAATTCTTTAGCACTTTCTCCCTCAAAATATACTTTTTTTAGCGTAGTTTTACCTACATTTTTAGGTCCAATAAAAATGATTTTTTTGCTCATAGTTATATTCCTTAAAAGTTGATATATTAATCAATAATTATATAAAAACAAAACTTTCCAATCTTTAGGCTGCTGATTATTATAGTATATATCTTTAAATATACTTATAATTTTTTTTACTTTTTATTTGTAATATTTAAAAAGAGTATTATATCCTAAATAAGTTATCTTATCTTTAAAGGTTATTCACCCGTTTATCTATTTTTAAGACCAATCCTTATTTATCATGTTTAAATTAATTGTAAGTTTTTTTAAATTATACAGACAAATAATTCCATAGAAAAATATATAATTGTTTTATCATTCAATTTTTTCTTTGTCTTTTGTTAAGATCTAACCTTACCTTATATGTTTTTATTTCTTTTTAAACGTTCTCTTTATCGAACATAGAAGAGTCATTTTATCTCTTAATTGGTTTGCTAAAGATTTGTCTTTATCTTACCTTGTAATAATTCTTCTCCTTTGAATACAGATGAGACTCTTTTAACTATTCAATCCTTTTAAAACTTTATGAATTAAGAGTATATTTTCTTATTTGGATATATTTAACCGAATATTAGATTCGAAGATTGTAGCAGTTAATTTCACTCTAAAATTTTTTGATTGAAATCAAGATAACTATAAGATCATTTTTTGAATAAAAGTTATTATCACTTATCTTTCATTGATTTTTCTTAAGCTTCTAATTTAATGTTTCGGATTTTAAATCAAATAAACTACCAGATATGTAATAAAAAGTTTTAAAAACGTGGAATTTAAAAACTATATAAATAGTTAGACTTTTTTAATAAATATATTATTGTTAAATTTATAAATTAATATAAAAGGTTCTTATAATTTGATTTTGATTGACTTAATTTTAGCCTTTTTTAGTTTTTTATTGTTTGGTTATGGTATTTATGTTTTATCAAAAGATAGAAAAAATATTAAGAATATTCTTTTCTTTTTATTTTGTTTTATTTTAGGATTTGATAATATTATTCATATTTTTTTACTTAATGCGTCTACTTTAGATTATGCAAATTTAATTTCATTAATAAATGTTTTAGGAGACAAATTAGGTTTCTCATTTATCTGTCATTTATGCTTAAAGTTAACTATAAAAATAAAGAAAAAATACATACATATTTTTCTCCTTATATTTGTTTATCTTCCAGGAACTTTATTTATGATATGTTCTTTTATATTCCCGAAATTATTTTTCTCAGATCCCACTTTAACTCTTCTGGGCTGGCGAAGAAATTATTCATTAAATATCATTTATTTTAGTCTCTTATTATGGGAAGGAATTTTGATTTGCTTATCATTATCACTATGTCTCATAAAAAGTCTTAAATTCTCAGATAATCTTAAGAAAGCAAAAGTCAAATTGATGTTTTTAGGAATATTTTTTTCGACAATAATTAAATTAATTTATAATTTAATCATAGGTGATATTTATAATATCAAATTACCAATCATAATATCCTTTAGTTATATACCTATTTTCTTATTTACAGGAATAACCATAAAAAAATATAATTTATTTAAACTTAGTTTAGGAATAGCTGCTGATACTATTATAAAATATTTAACTGACGCTGTAATTGTAGTAGATCATGAAGGAAAAATAGTAGGAATTAATCAATCGGCCTTAACAATACTTGGTTATTCAAAAAAAAATATTATTAAATCCTTTACTGAAGTATTGGATTTTGACGATATGGAAGAATACGCTTTTAGTTTAATAACTGATTATGAAAATATTTCAGTAATAACAGATATTGAAGGAGCTTTTAAAACAATTGAGGGTAAAAGAGTTCCAGTTTCTTTATCCGCCTCCAGGATTGAGGATCGTTTTCAAAATCTTTTAGGAATTGTATATATTGGAAGAGATATAACAGATAAAAGAAGAGTAGACAATGAAGTTAATGAATTAAGAAGAGATTTGATTTTAAGGAATAAAGATTTAAAAGAGTCATACAAAAAATTGACTTTAATGAATGAAGAATTAGTAAAGATTTCTCAAATTAAAGATCAATTTATGTCAATGGTCTCTCACGAGTTTAGAACTCCTTTGAATTCTATTAAGGGATTTGTTGATTTCATGGTTTTAGAAGAAGTTTGGCACTTAAATGAAAAACATGAATCTTCATTAAACGAAATTAAAAAGCTTTGTAATCAATTATATGATAAAAATCTTAAAGAAGAGGATATTAACAAAATTAAGAATATCATTGAAATATGTGAAAATATCTTAAAGAATCAAATAACTAATTTAAACCAAATGCAACTAGATTGTATATATAACATTCAAGATTCATCACGCCATCTTTTACATTTAATTAATGATGTTTTAGATATATCTAGAATTGAGTCTAGCAAATTACACATTGAACCCAAAAAAATTATTCTTAATACTTTTATACCGCAAATTCTTGGGGATATAAAAACCACATACAAGGATAAAGATATTAAACTAATAGTTAAGAATACACAATTTAAGACTCCCTTAATAGCAGATCCTATTAGACTAAGGCAGATATTGAGCAATTTATTAGATAACGCATATAAATATACTGAAAAGGGATTTATCAAACTTAAAATAATAGAAGAAGATCATCTTTGGAAATTTATTATCACTGATACTGGAATAGGAATCGAAAAAAAGAATTTTCCTCATCTTTTTCAAGAATTTAAAAGGTTTACTTCTAGATTTACAGCAACAACAAAAGGAACTGGTTTAGGATTGGCGATAACTAAAAAGCTGATAATATTACATGGGGGAGAGATCTGGGCAGAATCTGATGGTTTTAACAAAGGAACGACTTTTACTTTTACAATTCCCAAAATCAATACTTGAACTATCACCCCTAAGGGGTTGGATTCTTGCTTCTATGGCCGCGGCGCTCATGAATGTCTTAAACAATCTACATAAGCGTAAATTCCCATAGTCTCTACGGTACTGTCTGTACTGAACTTCATATAACGATGCCCTTAGCTATTAGTGGTTGAGTTCTTTCCTTTTTGAGGTTAGCTGCCGTATTTTTATCCCCATCGTGAAATGTGCCACATAAAGAACACCCCCGCTCTCTATCCGAAAGCTGTAACTCCACATTCTTATAATCACAAATTGAGCAGAGTTTTTTGGAAAGAAAGAGTCTGTCTACTTCTTGGTAGTGCTTCCCATACCATTTTATTTTATATTCCAAAATGGTCTTTTATATTTAAATATGTTTACGAAATCCATCACATGAAGGATGTGGTTTTTTTTAACTTCTTGATAAATAATATTACTTTTTGGAAATAATTCCATTTAAATACAATTAATGTTTTATTTATTTTATAATAACCTTAAGTTCTAAAAAGGATAAAAAAATGACAGAAATTAATAGTTTAGATTACAAAATCGAAAACGTTGTAGCTACAGTTGTTCTTGAGATATCAGAAAAAATAGACCTAAATCAGATTGCACGGAAGTTCGATGATGTTGAGTATAATCCAGAGAGATTCCCTGGTTTAGTTATGCGTATATTAGATCCAAAAGCAACAATTCTGATTTTTAGTACAGGAAAGATGGTTGTTACAGGAATGAGAAGAGCTTCAGAGGCTAAAGCTGTTGTTGATAAAACCATCAAGAACATAAAAAAAGCAGGAATACAAGTTAAGAATCCAATAATCACTATCCAGAATATTGTAGCATCAGGAGATCTGCACATGAGTATTGACCTCAACATGGCTGCTATAGTAATGGAGTATGCTATGTACGAGCCAGAAGTGTTTCCCGGATTAATTTATCGAATGCAAGATCCTAAGACTGTTTTTTTAATATTCTCGACTGGAAGAATTGTTTGTACAGGAGCTAAAGATAGAAATACCGTTAAAGATGCTGTGCAAAAATTACTAAATGAAGTTCATATTTTAAATTTGGATAAGGTAACTATACCTTCCGATGAATATGAAGATCTCTCTTTTATTTAAACAATCGATATAATTAAAGTTAATATTTTTCATTATAACCTTATATATTATGAATTTATATTAATAATTGAGCAAGAAAGTTCGTAGTGTGAAGAGTTGATCGTTGGTAAGAGCATGTTAATAAATATTGACCTACCAAAATCCTTGCGGAAATTGGATTTTACCTAAATCCTTGCGGAGGTTCTTGCTCTTCTCTACCTAAGAGATTGCAAGATCAAAAAGAAAAATCACTTATTATGTTTCTCCAATTTATTATATTCTTCTTAATAACAACATTATACTTTTGTAATCAAAAGCGATGAAATTTCTTTACTATTATTACTATTTTCTAATTTCATTTTATAATCATTCCAAAAAATATTTAACTCACTTATAGATCTCCTAGAAAAATGGGACAGCTTATGAAAAAAAGAAACAATTGTTTGATTGGGTACTCTGTTAATATTAAGAAGGTAATTAAAGATATCTTCATAGATTTTTAAAATAATACTAAAATCTTCTTTATTTATATTCTTATACTTTAATGCATTCTTGATAACCTTGATCTCATATAAATGTTCGGCAATCTTCTTCCAATTATTATTCATAGAGTCAAATGTAAAGATATTTTTTTCGAGATCTCCTAAGTTATTCTCCTCAATTATAATTTCTGAAATTGATACTATTTTTCTTTCGTTATAATCTTTATTCATCAACACAATTAAATCTAAATCATTTAAACATGAAATATCTATTTTGAAATGATATAAAAAACGATTTATCAATGATTTTACACTATTGGAATGAATAGTTTGAAATCCTTTTAATCCTGCGGCTAAACAATGAAACATTGCTTCAGCTTCCTCTTTAGTTAAAATTTCTCCTAAATAAATAATATCCGGAGACCTATGCAATAGTTTTTTAATTTGATTCTCTTTTGAAAATCTACCATTTTCTTCTGTTTCAATTAACGAATCTACATTATATTTTAACTGATGTTTACCAAACTTTAATTGATTTAATGATTCCGTCACATTTTCAACATAAATCTTCCTAAAATCTTTTGGAGTCAACAGATCTAATGCATTAATTAATGTTGTTTTACCTGTATCAGTTTTACCAGTAACTGTTATATTAATCTTTAATAATATACAAAAATATAAGAAAGCTGCCATCAACGGATTTAAAGTGTGCTTTTTTAGTAAGTCTTGAATAGTCAAAATATTTCGGTCCAGTTTTCTTATATCTAAACCAAAACCTTCAAAATGGATCGGATTTGTATCTAAAGAAAACCTACAAAAGAAAAACTCGTTTTTTATTACATATTTTATGCTAGGATTAGAAATATCGAGCCTTTTACCACTATAAAGTCTGATTAATGTCTTTATTCTTTCTATATCATCATCACTAAATCTAATTGATGTTCTACATCTATAATAATCTCGATGGTTTATGTATACTGTATCATTTTTTCTGTCAAAAAATATCTCTTCGATATTATCATCAATTAACAATGGAAAGATTTTTTCTAATCGTAAATATTTAATAGCCATATAAAAAGAGAATTTCTGTGCTTCTCTATCAGTTATATTAAAATTCTTTTTTATCATTATATATGAATTTCTTTCTTGTGTCCTAATCAATTCTTCGAGACTTATAATTTCTTCCGAATTAATTATTTTCAGGTCTTTAAATATTTTCTTATATATATTTTCAAAATATACTTCATCTTCTTCTTTGATATTTAAAATTACTTCATATTTTTTTTCTGATTCATGCTTTACATCAAATATTCTAACTTTATAAAGATCATAATCGCCAATTTGATATTCGGAGATAATTTTATCTTTACCACCTTTTTCAAAAGCGTTATCAACCATAATGATTTCAGGTCGTTGTCTGACCGTATGTCCAAGAAAATGTTCATAAAATACGAAATTATCATTACTTTCAAAATTTATTTCTTTAAACGATTTATATGACTTAATAATCTCTAAATTTTCAAATATATCTTTAATTGATTTTAAATGATTTATTATTTCTTTAACACAAAGAAAACAATATTTATTTTGTCTTAGTTTATTAATTTTATCTTCAGAATTAATAATATTCTGCTTTATATAAGAAATTTGAGTCATCAACATTTCATAAACTTTTATGGGATCAAAATAATCTTTTTGAGAAATAATAAATAAAGGATTATAATTTTCAAAATGTTTACATACCATCCCTTTTTTTTTAAAATTACATTTTTCTTTTCTTAAAATTAATATTTTATTAAAAAATTTTTTTATAATTTCTATATTTTTAAAGTACTCAATAATTAATTTGGTTTGTCCAGAGTTTAATATAATATGATAAGGTCTTAATATAACCTCTTTTATTTGATACATTTTAAATTTACTAATAAAAAGATTTTGATTATTGTATAAATTAATTAGTAGACAATTCAAACAATTATCACATTGAAAAAAGTCTTGACATTTATTAGAACATGATTCACATTTAAACAATAAAACATTTTTTTTTCTCCCATCCATATCTTGAGTTGTTTCTTTTAAGCTGTTATTATCATATTCAAGTAAAACGTTAGCAGAAAATACTTGATGAACTTCTAACTCTTCATTTCTTGTTAAATCATCAAAATGTGTAGGTTTACAATTGTTTATCAAATCTTCTTTTAAAATCTTGTTCTTATCGGCCCCACGTTTAGAATAACATCCAAGATTGTCTTTATTGTTCTTCATTGAAATTAGGATATAATTATGTTTTCTTTATAAACAATATTATTAATTTTTATAACTATTTATAAATATCATTTTTATTAACATTGATGTTTTTATTGATTAACTACTTGATGAAGTTTAACAAATTTGCGTTGTAAGGTTCAAGATTTAATTTACTATTATGTCTAAGAATCAGACTTTTAATATCATCTATTTCTAAATTAATTTTATTTAAGCCTTCAATTTCATCCAAATGAATTCGATTTTCGTTTTTTTCAAAAATGTTAATTCTTATGAGTAATGAAGTGTAACTGATATTTAGATCTTTTTTGGTAAATGTAAAGATTAAGTAGGCTTTTTTCCCTTTACCGGTGAATTCCGATATCATATCGTTTATTCTTATATAAGAACTTGGCTTTAATGTATAAAAGTCATATATTATTGTAGTTTCTTCATTTTGGACAAGGAAGATAGAATTATTATCTTCAAATCTGTTTGAAGGTCTTACATATAAATCTATTTCTGGAGTAAACTTTTGAATTAAATATAGAAATTCTCGATACAAGTCATCATTTTTTAGAGTTTTAATTTCATTAATTTTTTCATTTAGTATTTCGTTTACTAAATATGAATCTTTTATGAGTCGATTTAAATCATTAGAGAAATAATTGATCAAAATAAAAGATTTGTCAGAATTTGACAAATCTAATTGAATTGAATAATAATTAAAATAATCCTTTTCTAACAAATCATTTAATAATGGTATAATGTTTTTTATATTTTTGTAAGAATACATAGTAAACATCATTGCATTTTTTCCTTTTTTTAATGTATCAAAGATTATTCTAAAATCTTTAGTTTCAAATGATGAAAGATTTTCCAAGAGTCCAATAAAAGTTTTTTTCTTTTTCTGATTTTTATGAATACGATTTTTTTTGCTTTTCAATTTTAAAAATTTATTTAATAATTTATTATCTACTATTGGAACTGTTATAAGTAAAGGATATTTTTTTGAATTTGGTTTAATTATGAACTGACCTTTTTCTAATTGCCCAAGAATATAGAAATCTATTTTTGATAGATTTAAAAGCTGATTTGCTATTTTATAATCAAAATTAGCTTTTGTGAATAATATAGTATTAGAATTACTTAAAATATTTCTTGAAATATCTGGTCTTGTCGCTATTGTTATCAAACATTCTCCATATGCACGTTCTATTAAAGCTATATCTTCTAAATATGTTGTTACTGTGCTTTTTTTAACTATTTTATCTTCAGCAAAATATTGGGCATCTTCTATTATAACCAAGTGTTTAATTTCATTATCGCTTTCCACACCTTTATTCATATTCTTTTCAAAGAGAAGTTTTAAAATCATATTCATAAAAAACACAGCATCATCTTTATCCCCTCCCAAATTATAAATAGAACTAAGATCAATGATTACTTTATGATCAAAAAGATTATCTATACTTATTTCATTCTCAACTTCAAACATTTTCTTTAATGGATATCGAGAATAATTAAGTAATCGTGCATCAATACTGTCAATAGTTCTCATATAAGTGGGGTTTCCTTCTGATTTCTTCTTTTTACAAAATTTTTCTATGACTTCTTTAAATCCATCCCAATTTTGAAGAGATTTGTTTTCAGCTACATTTTTTAAGGCCCCTGTAATAACCTTTTCCATTTGAGGTGTAAACTCTGCAGAAGTAACTAAAAGTTTTCCGCTTTCTAATATCTTAAATGTTTTTGCAGCATGAACATTTGGGTGTAATGTTCTTGGATCAAATATATTTATAGAAAAATTTATACCTGGTTTTAAAATAATTAAATCATCTATATAATCTGAAAGAAAATTATATTCATTTTTATAGACAAACATTATAAAGGGAGTATCATAAGTTTTATAATAATTTAGTAAAAAATACTTTAAGAAATTACTCTTACCTTGCCCTGTAGGTCCACATATAAACATATGTTCTTTAATATCATTAGTTGTTAGATAAAAGTCTTTTCGTTTACCATCTTGTATGACTTTTCCAATTTTAATATTTCCCGCTTTTCGTTGACTTCTTTTTATCGGTTCTCCTATATAAGCATATTCATTCTTTTTAATTCCAATATAAACCTCCTTATCATAGAAATCATTTCTGATGTTGCAATCATTATCCGGTCTAACAATTTTTGAATTGTTAGAACAAGATAAGTCTCTTATATCGATATCTTTTTTCTTGCGATAAGGCATGATATTTTATATCTATTTTTATATATTTATGTTTTTTTTAAAGGTACACTTATCTTTTGACTTCAAAACCGAGATAAAGAAGTCTTAATATTAAAATATGTTTTTATCTATTTATAACTATTTATATATCAAAAAAACAATAATTCGATGTTTTAGTTTTTTAATATTTTTTTAAAACAATCGCAGCAGAGTAACCCTAAGGATATATTATTTACTAAGGGATATTTATTATTATCATATTTTTCTAATAATTTAAACATCGCTTCCGTAAATAATTCATTTTTATTATTAAAAATTCTATTCTGTATATAATAGGTCTCATTACTTGATTTGCATAGAGGACATTGATTAAATAAGTTTGCATACTTCTCATATTTAATTTTAGCTACTTCAGACAATCTAATATACAAACAATCTTCAGTACCTCCCAAATCAATTATTTTTTCTTTTAATCTATTTAAAGATTCTTTTAAACTATTAGAACTAATATTAGAAAAATCATTTAATTTTTCGTGTGTGTCTTTAACTATATATTCAGTTAATTCTCTTAATATTATCCTCTTTTTCGTTTGATCAAATATAGAAGTTGTATAATATCCCTTTATGTTATAAGCATTTATTAATTCAAGAATTTGCTCTTCATGGACAACATTTTTCAAATCTGATTTAGTTCCTACTAAATAAATTGGGATTTTATTAACTATTTTTCTGATTGTTTTAATAAAAATTGGTAATGATTTAAAAGATTCATAATTAGATAAATCAAAACATAAGATGCATACTTTTGCTCCCTTACAGTAGAAAGGAATTAGTTTAATGAACTTAAAATTAGCTTTAAGTCCCCAGATTTGGACTGAAACTTTTTCATCGTTATTTAATCTAAATTTTTCATAATTAAAACAAACACCCATGGTATTTTCAGCGTTAAAAAAAGTATAATCATGAAACCCACCACTATATAAGAAAGAAGTTAATCCTACTTTAGGAAAACCTACCACGATGATTTTAAATGAATACTTATTCATTTTTTTTAAAACTATAATTAAATATTTTATTTGTAAGGTCAATAAAGGCTTCTTCAACATTGTTTCCTAATTTTGCTGAAGTAAACATTAAATTAATTTGATATTTCTTAGAAAGATCTATTGCTTTTTTTTTTTTTATTTCAAATTGATCAGTTAGATCTATTTTATTTCCTATTATCAAGGCATTATTATTATTTCCACCTGAATCCCGATAGGAATCTATCCATTCAGGTATTTTATTAAAAGAAATTTCGTCAGTTATATCAAATATTATCAATGCTCCATTTGACCCATTTAGATACACATCTCTTAAAGATCTAAACGACTCTTGACCACCCAGATCCCATATATGTGTGTTAATCATTATAGAATTACTAATTGGTATTTCTTTTTTTAGAAGATTAACACCAAGAGTACTCTTATAATTTTCTCGAAATTTACTAGTTATAAAACGATATAATAAAGATGTTTTTCCTACTCCTGGTTCACCCAATAGACACAATTTAATAGATATTTTTTGTTCAATCATTATAATTTTTTTAAAATATAGAAAATGATTTAAGTTTAATATTAAGGATATAGAAAAAGTTTTCTTTTTAATATATTTGTAATTTTTATTTAATTTTTTTTTTTAACCTTCTAAATAATTTTATAGAAAATGATTTTTTAATTAAAGAAAATTCCTCAAAGTATCTTAAGAGTAAATATGAAAAGTCTTTATTGCAAGAATATCTATTAGATCTTCCTCTTTTATAAAAACTAATTAATTCATTTAAGGAAGAATAAAAAGGAATTTCGTTTTTAACACTTTTTAACATTTTTTGAAATTTTAATAAGTCATTAAATTCTAATTTGAAAATCAAATTTTTGAATTCGAAAAATGATGGTATCTTAGTTTTATATCTAGTTTCAAAAATAAGAAAGTTTATTGCTTGTTTATCTTCTTGTGTTAAGTTTAACCCCCGTAAACATAAATCATGTAATGGATAAGGCTCTTGAAATATATCTGACATTAATTTCCTCGTATTGTTTCCTTAAAATTATTTTTATTAAAAATCTAATAGGATAAATAATCGTTCTTAATAGATATATTAATATTGGGAGATAGTTAATATAAATTTGTACGAATTCTGTTCTTTTATAAAAATTTCAAGTAAAATAATATCATCAAAATCTTTGAAAAATTAATTGGAATTTAATTATAAACATAGGAATTCTTAACTTATAGGAAATATTAATTGTCTAAGATTGAAAGAAAACTTTTTTTTAATTCTTCATACGATTCTTTTCTTGTTTCAAAAGTTATAACAGAATAGTTTCTTGGAAGTTCTTTTATGCCAATTATTCCAGTCTTATGTCCTTTATGCCAACCATCAAAGAGGTTTAATAAGTCTTGGTTCTCTTTGTTTTCTGTGTTAATTGGGGCATAGATCTCACATTTGAAGCAGACTTTGACTTTATTCATCTAAATCATATTATAGGTTATTATATATTTCGATGTCAACAAAATTTCTTTCTAATATTTTAATTTTACTATTTAAAAGTATTTAATATTTTATCAAAATAATTTATAAAAATACCATATAAAAAAAATAAAAAATACATTCTAACCGGTTTTGTTTCTAATCATTAATATTTATTGCCAAAATTCAATTAGAGATGGTATTAAAAGCAATACATTTAAATAATTACATCTTTTTTTAAGAAATATTAGTTTAACTGACAATATAACTGATATGTCATTAATAATTTGATAAAAAATAATGAAAACTTACATTTAGATAATGAAGATTGTCTTGAGTGTGGTAATAAAAATTTATTTAAAGATGCCTTTCGGGGAGAAATTGTCTGTAATATATGTGGTACGGTTATTAATAGTAAACTATTAGATTATGGACATGAATGGCGTGCTTTTAATTCATACGAAGATCATAAAAAATCACGAGTAGGTGCTCCTACAAGTCTTTCGATTCATGATAGAGGATTAAGTACCATAATTAGTAGAGAAAATAAAGATATATATGGAAAGTTTTTATCTCCAAATATGAAAGCTCAAATACATAGGTTAAGAATGTGAAATAGATGGATCAAAGCTTCAGGTTCGAAGGCTCGTAATTTATTAAAAGAAATGACAATATTAGAACATTTAATGTCTCAATTAAATTTATCAAAAAATTTAAAAGAGTCTTCTGCTCACATCTATCGGAAGAGTTTTGAAAAAAATATCATAAGAGGAAGAACGATAGAAGGAATGTTACTTGGTTCTGTTAGTTTAGCGTGTAAATTGAATAATATTCCTAAATCACTAGAGAATTTCTTAGATTACACAACCATAGATAAAAAAAATTTATCGCGATGTTATAGAATTATTTTAAAAGAATTAAAAGTGAAATATAAAATAACCTATCCTCAAGAATTTATCAAAAACTTTTAAATAAAAGTCACATCCTTTAGGTGGTGGTCCGATTGCTTTTCTAAATTATTAAAAGCAAGAGGCATCGCCATCACATAACGTTAATAACAAGCATTACCGTAAAGACTATGGGAATTTACGCTTGTGGGGATCGTGTAAGACGCTTTCGGGCGCAATGGTCGTAGAAACAAGAATTCAACCCCTTTAGTGGATAGTAGTTCAATCCAAAATATTGCTCTTATTTAGAATTGTCACCAGGGACTCAAAAAATAACTAAAAATATATTAGATTTTGCGTATAAATATAGAATTTCTTTTGGTAAACCTCCCAAAAGTATGGCGGCTGCATCCATATATATAGCAAGTTTTATAAATAACGAAAATCGTACACAAAAAGAGATTTCTGCAATATGTAAAATTACCGAAACAACCATTAGGAACAGATTTAAAGAGATTTCAAAACATCCTAATTTTAGTTCAATATTTTCTAAAAAGGAAGGAAATATATATTAGGGCATTTCAGAAATAAGTTCGAATTAAAAAATATATTTAAAGTTATATATATGGCTTATAAATATTGGGGGTTTAAGAAGACTCAAATTTTCAAGGCCCCCTAAAATTACTCAAATGACTTTAAGAAATCGATTGAGACAAATAAGCGCATTGATATAATACCTCAAACTTTTTTCGTTTATGTTTTTTTTGTAATTCTCTTTTAGACATTTAAAACAAATAGAGAACGTTTCTATTTCTTAGGAATTTCATATTCATATAAAAATCACAAACCGTTTTAAGTTATATTTAGTATTAATATATTAAAATTAAAGGATTCAATGGTTTAATATAATGAAAAATCCATTAAAATTTAAATATTGTATAGTTCTTCAGATATTCTTTATAATATGTTTATCTTTAATTTCACCAGTAATAGCATATTTAAGTTATTCTTTTCCAGCGACCTTAGACATTAATTATAATGATACATTATCTGTTAAATATGAAGTTCATCAATCACTAAATAGACACATTGATCCTAATATACATACAAATACAACTCATGAATTAAAGTATGTTATAAGTTTTGATAACACTGACATTTGGAATGTTTCTGCTACATATAAACTAAATTATATAAACCCAATAACAATGGAAATAATATATTACGAATCGATATTTCAATACCATTTTTATAACGACTCTCTAAATATTTTTAAAACCGAACAAAATATGAACGGTATTAATCTCACAAATACACTTACTCTGCTTTTTAACAATGATGCAACAGTATACAATAACCGCTCTGTTCGAACTGATAGTTTTTTGTATATACTAGGATCTTCATATGGAAAATACAATATTAGTATTGAATACATAAAAGATCAAAACATAGCAATATTAAACAATGAGTATCAAACAAAAATATATCAAGGGAAACAAGAATATATGAACATTTTTTGCTCTTGAAGTGAATATAATTCAGTAAATATGTCAGTAATAAATTACTACGATATGGATTCAGGAATTCTACTAAAAACAGAAGAAAATGTTTTGATATATAATAAAACAAACACTAGCATTTGGTTGAATTATACTATAAATCGTAATTTAATTGATTATTCTATTATAATGGAAAGCTCTCCCTTAAATATTGGAGTCGATACATCCTTTCTTTTATTAATCGAATTGTCAATTTTTATTTCGGTGATTATAATTTTTAAAAGGAAAAGATCTAATTGAATGACCTTTACAAGAAAATGATAGTTGTAAGGTGACAAACCCAGCATGGTTTTAGATCTTAATTTATTTTTTCTTTTTTTATTAATTAAAATTCATTTTTTATAAAACATCTTAAATTAGTGTTTAATTTAAAAAAAGTAGAAAAAGATAAAGTTTATAATGCTTTTTAGTAATATTGAATATTCTTATTTTTTATTAAAACGATTATATATTATTTTAATTGTTAAAAGTCCTATTAGGAACCCTATAATTAAACTTGGAATAAATATTGCTAAATCCATTTCCCATAAATCAATCATTAATATCCTATTTTTTTTTAATTAGTATCATAACGATGACTCCCACAATCCACCCTAAAAATAAACCCCAAAAAATTATGTTTCCTTGATTTATTGCTTCAAGTACAAGTTGATAGATCATTAATGAAGACACCTAATTATTATTTAAGATTAAAATTTTTAATTAAAAAAAAAATAAATTAAAATTATTTAAATGTTCGCTATTTTTTTTGAAAAATAAATAAATATTTATAAAGACAAAATCATAAAATAAGATCATTCTAAAATTTTTTATTGAAAATGATCTTAAATGGGGTATAAAAATAAGCGAACTTTAATTGCAATTATATTTTTCACAATCTTAATAGGATTTAATTTTAAATATTTGGATCTTTTTAATTTAAATAATAATATTGAAGATATTTCTCCCAACAGTTCGTATATTCAAGCCTCAGAATCATCTAATATGCTCCCTGAGAATCAAGCAGGTACGATTTCCAGTGACTTATATGGAGATGGAAGTTATTCTAGCGGTTCTACTTATTATGATTCTTATGACACTACAAATCAGTATATCCCTGACTATGATTATTCTGACGGGAATGTAAAGATTTTCCCCGAATATTATTTTAGACAATTATCTAGTACTGCTTTTACTTTTAGTGGAAGTACTAGCTCTGCGTTATCCAAATCTGGATACGAATATAAATCAAACCTTGCAATGAGAGTTGATAGATTGACTTACAATACCAGATATCCTAATGAGATTTCTGGAAAAGATAAAAAAGTGGCTGGAGTAAAAACTAGAGAACGATATACAAATACTAATTCATATAATATAGCCGCAATTGAAGATGGGGTCACGTCTACGGCAGCCACCGATACCTATGTTTCACGTATAGGTGGGCAAGTAACTAATGTATCACAAATTATAGGATTTGAAGTCATAAATAGCGATCAATCAAATTCAAATCAAAGACTTAATTGGAATAATAATTATGTTATGGACTACATGCAAATTGAACTACATGGAATAGGTGGTTTATTCGCTCATGGAGATCGTGTTTTGGGGGGAATTGGGATTAAATATAGATCGGGAGGTACGGATTATACAAAGACAATTTTTCAGATATCTAGAGGTCCTGGGGGTTGTGGGAACCGTAGAATTGATCATGATGATTTTGCTGCCTCTCCATACATAGATGTAATGTATTCTTCTAGTCCAGGGTCTCCTCCTAGATATGGTCTTGAAATTAATATTCCTTCTGTATTCCTTACGCAATCTTGGCTTTCAGTTTATGATGATTATAGTGCTAATCAAGGATGGAGTAATGCTAATACTATAACCATCTCTATCGTAATATGGGCTGAATCTCAAAGTTATTGTTGGCTTATGTCCTCGGCGGCAGATATAGAATTAAGTGAAGTCAGAACAAGATTCGGTTTTACTTGGATTAGAGGTAGTGGAAATTTTAATAATAACCATGATGTTTATGTTAATGATGGTTCTAATCATTGGTTTGATAGAGGGGGGAACATAATAAATTTTCGAACTAATGAATGGCAAGATAAATTAACAAATTCATATTATTTGAATTTTGAAACGGATGATTATAATAGTTATGCTTCGATAACTGATGTAGAAATTGATGCAATTAGTGCATATTACTATGATCAAAATACAGCACTTTTAAGTAATATAAATATAATTGGGCGTACAGCTAGTCAGCAATATGATCATTGGCTTTTAACTTTAGCAGATATGGATACAATCATGTCGGTACAATCTCCTTATTCTAATATTGCTTTAACAGTTACTCCTACAGATCTAAGTGGATGGCTTGGTATCGTCTATTCATTTGAAATCAATTATGGACTTTCTGGTTTTTCTTCTGCACATCCCTACGGATTTAAATTCTCTACTTCATTTATTTATTCTAATGGTTATGCACAATACGTCTTTCTTACTAATGGGTTTTTCCGACATATAAATATTAATTGGAAACAGATAAATCTTTATAATACATATCTTGAAGAAGTTAGGATAAATGACATTATTGTATCTAATCTAGGATATGGGGATCTTGGATATGGTTTTCAAGGATATGATGCTAATGATATTCCTCAATGGATTGTAAACCCTCATTTTAGTTCGATCGCCTGGGCAGCGGGATCTGTTCCAAAAGCCTTAACTCTAAAGATTTATACAGATACTGTTACTCCTACAATAGATACACAAGTACAAGCACCTAATATTTTTTATGCCGATGATCTACAACGTTTTATAGTTTATCCTAATGAACAAGTTAATGAACTCCTTGATGCATGGGTAATTTTTGAAGATAGTTCTGGTAGCAAGACCGATTACGAGTTAACAAATACGGATCCCCTTGATTCTTATAGTACTATTAATCTATATGCTGATTTGACATTATCAAGTGGAGATTATACTTACTGGTATTTAATTCGAGATAACGCAGGAAACTGGGCTACCTCTCAAAATTATACAACAACTATACTACAAAATACTCCCTTTCAAGTTTTAAATATGGATATCCCCGTCAACATTCAATG
>SDBV01001481.1_pt1 | contig 35445 bp, 80 predicted proteins | sample 2277081 | NCBI WGS metagenome assembly SDBV01 (sample SAMN10402039, study PRJNA504765) | marine sediment metagenome | isolation source: marine sediment core GS10_PC15, 223 cmbsf | place: Arctic Ocean: Southern Knipovich Ridge | collected 2010 | reverse complement strand
ACCGAAAGCCAATATTCTTATGCTCTAAAGTTAAGGGGGGAACTATGAAGCAACGATGTAATAAGTGCAATGAACCGCTACACGAGTTAATTTTTTATACAGGTGGTAAGGCTGGCGGTAAACAATGCCTGAATAGAGACTGTAAAAACTACGGCAAAAGGGTATAGTAATAGATAAGCATAAGCCCAAATAAGATTGAAGGGGAGATATAGAACTTATGAGAATGACAGCTACAGAAGTTAAAGAAGGGATAGAAAGATGACCGAAGAAATGGCAGATATAATTAGCACTCGTGAAGACGCCGTTAAGGTAGGGATGACCATTACGGAACTGCTAAACTTACAAAGAGAAGCATCTAATTTCCTGGATAAGAAGGGAATTATGAGTGCCGTTGCTAGATACCAGAAACTTGATAATGATGATAGCCCAAATATCTTGTACCTGACACCAAAAGGGGCGTACCTTTTGACACCAGTTAACGAACATCAAGACTCCCTTGAAAAAGTAAGGGCATCAGGGTGGGTTATTGAAATCCCTGTTGATGGCGATAGGGATTTTGCCTTTGCTTTAATAAGAGGAGCAAGGGCGGTGAAGGCAAAACTCGGAGCGGTTACTCTATCAGATGTAACTCCTATTTCCTATGCTGATAAGGGTGAGATTAAGAAACTCATTACCAGACTGAAGAAGTCAAAGACCGAAGCCGAACTAAAGGCACGAGGTGAGGAACTACAAGACTTGATTGACCAGTATGAGAACCGAGAGAACGATACCGAGAATGATACCCTCCAAGAGAAGTTTCAATCTATCCGTGAGGCACTAGAAAACGGACAGCAAGAGTTAGAGAAAGGCTTCTCAGATAATGCCATCAGCGAAGTCGAGGAAGCACTATATTTTTAAAGGGGTAAACTATGAAACCAGAGCAAGCAATCAGCAAGGCACTAATCAATAACACCGTACCGATAAAACCAAATATGGCATATATTATTTACTTGATGGATTATGCCAGGTCGAATAAAAACTAAAGAGGGGATAATATAAAATACAGAGCTATAGCAACTATCAAGCATAACCTTAGTCTTAGACTATCCTCCTCAATAGCTCTCAATGGTTATAAACAGTTATTCTAACGCTTGACTTGACTTGATAAGTAGTCTATCATATATATAGATATATGGAAAGGGAATAAATAATGATAGCAACACTCCTAATAATAGCTCTAGCCTTTGTCTGGTTACTCAAAGAGACAGACTATATGCGGGTTAGACTTGAAAGCACAGAATACCAAAAAACACAACTAGCCCAGGCTGACACCTTACAGACAAAAAGGGATTGGGGTTCAATGCCCATGAATAGAATAGACAAGCAAAGTGACACGGATATAACACCGCTAAAACCGCTAGACTTTACACCTCTAGATATGCCCGACTTAACGGGTAGTCGAAATATAATATGTGAAAGGGGATGATATGACACAGACGATAAAAGTCCTCAAAGAAAACTTGATAACCAAACTTGCCAGCATCAAAGAGGATAACGTTTCAATAGCCGATGTAACCATAAACCGCAGAAAGTTGCTTGAGGCATTGAAACTTCAAAAACAACCTGATGCCGACATAATAACCTTAACTTATGGCAAGGTATCATGGGAAGATAAGTTTAAGCAAGGTGGGACTCGGTGGAATCCTGAACATTGGAAGGAAGATAAAGTAGACAACGAGCCTTGCATACAGTTCAGTTGTAATCATACCATAATGCGATTCCTTAACAGACCAAAGAACCGATACGGGCAGGAGGCAAAGGTTATCCCACTAAACTTTGTTGACCACACAGAATATACCGAGCCAGAATTGAAGGGAATACCGCTTGACACGCAAGAGCTAATCAAAGCATTATCCTTTGTCTTGCCTTGCGTAGCAACCGAGACTCTCAGACCAATATTGAACTGTATCCTGTTTGGAAGCGACAAAGGCATAATCAAACTAGTGGCTGCCGATGGCTTCAGGTTAGGAATAAGTAAAGTTAGTGCCGATGGTATACCGACAGACAAGGTGCTGATACATCTGACCGACATTCACAGGTTGCTAACATTCCTCAAGGCTATCAAGCCCACAGGCAAAGGCAAGGACAAAAACTATCCTGAAGTATACTTAGTCCATGATTATAAGGCAATCAAGTTTAGTACCAAAGATGGCACGCTTGAACTTAAAAAACAAAGAGGCGTCTTCCCTGATTACAGTAAACTAATACCCAAAGACGGCGCTAAAACCGAGTTTATCGCCAGTGGCATGCTGGAGGCGGTCAAGGCATTAAAGAATATCGCCAATGATGGGAGCGGTATAATCCGATTACACTTCAGCACGGGTAAGCCTTGCGGGACAATAACCCTATCCGCTAAGAGTGAAGAGTATGGAGAATCAAGTATTGAATGTGATGCTCTAGTGAAATCCGATTGTAAAATAGCGGTAGACCACAAATACCTGATAGACCTGTTAAAGCAATGCGGGGATTCCCGAATATCTGTAAGGGTAACTGTACCATCAAGCCCAATGCTATTTGATATATCGGATACTAGGCAAGAAGTTATTATGCCTATGTTTGTCCAGTGGTAAAGGGAGGATAAAATGCAAATTACAATAAAATTCACAGACGCCTCAGCAAGAAGAACTGAGTTTTACCTACGTAAACGCTACAAAAGCAAGTCCAGTTTAGAGAAACTAGCAAAGCTTGCAATACTAACAGAAGCAGCAAATGAAGCTAAAAAGGAACTAGAGGAACTGTGATACATAGCTTTACAAAGAGCAACAAGCCATAAGGCTAAAATAAAAGAAAGGGGTAAATGCCACAAAGAAAGGTAGTAGACAATTAGGGTGTTAGGTGGGGATGGCTGAAATTAAACCTATTAGTGGTGAGTATGCCATTAGCTCACCAGCCCTGATAGAAAGGAGAAGCGATGAACAAAGGTGACAAAGTAAAATGGTTAGATGGTATTGGCTTTGAGCACACTGGCATTGTGGATAGGGATACTGACCCTGATGAGTTTATGATACCTGTCCGCACCAACGATGATAGAATCCTGAGAATAAGATACCTTGACTTAACCCTCATTGAACCTGCTGAGGCTAAAAAGGAAATATGTCCTTGCGGATTTCCGCAAAGTCATCCTATCCCCCACGAACACGATAGGACAGAAAGGGAAAAACAAATCATCGCACACTACGAGGAAATCAATAAGGGTATGTATAAGGCTTTGAAGGCGTTAATTACTGGACTCCACACCTTATTCTTTAAACAGTTTGAAAAGGATGGGACGATACCTTTTATTGAAGGTTATGCCGAAGCTGTGGAAACCCTAGCCAAAGCGGAGGAGAAATGAACTACACAAGACATTTTGACTGTGGCTGTAAGATAGTAGTGATTGGCGTGATAACCGATGCCACGATAATTTATTGTCCTAAGCACTCAGCTTGTGATGATATGTATGAGGAGCTTAAAAAGGCTGATGTAGTTATATGCCAGCTTTGCAAGCGACTTAATCCACAGCATGCTCAAACGCTTTACCACGATAGCTGTGAGTCATGTGAGGAAAGAGAAGTTAGGTTGAAAGCCCTAGCCAAAGTGGAGAGGGCATAATGGGCAAGAAAAGAACCTATCCAACTAATTGCTCTAAGTGCGGTGAACCTTTTGAAAGAAAGCCTAACGAGTCTATAACCTGTCCTAAGTGCAGAGAGAAAATAGCCAAAGCAAAGGGAGGATAAAACAATGCCCAAGAAAAGAATCGGAGCCATAATAATCAGTAGCCCATTTCTACTAGTCATCCTAGCGATTATGGTGCTCACAGCTTGCGTGGGCTATGCAACCACTGGGAAGTGGGAACTAAAGGAACTGATAAGAGCAACAAGATAACCAATATGAAGGGGAATATGGCAATGGTAACTACTCTACCAAAACCGAAGTGGAAACTCAAGGGATGCCCCAGATGTCTAGGGGGAGATATGATTCGGGATAGTCATTCCTACCAATGCCTACAATGCGGATACATCGCATTTGATTATCCCCTAGTTTATCAAGGAAGAGCAAAAAAAATGGAGGTACAACAATGGCAAACAACTGGATAGACCAATCGGATGAAGACTCAAAGAGGTACGACAGAGAAGCAAGAGAGGAAGCGAAGCGAAGAGACCAAGAAGACAAAGCAATGGCAAGGGAATATGATAACGAAACAAGAAGACGAGCCAAGAAGTATAATGAGGTTTAGTGTCTTGTATATCGGTCAACCGAGCCAGCAACTATCTACCTCCGCTCGGTGGAGGCTACGCCTTAGCTGAGGAAGCCGAGAGGGATTAGTAGGATAGAAGCAAAAACAAGACAAGCTTGTATAAAAGACCGAGCTAGGCTTTAGCCTAACCACTAAAAAGGGAGAGAGGAATGACCGATAAAATATGCCACCTATGTGGAACTCCTTATAATGATGACCCCTACTTTAGGGAACAACCAGCACATACTCCACAAAAATGCTTGGGGATTTTACAATATCGCAAGAATAAGGTTGAGTTGGAACTCCATGAGATTGAAAAACAGTTAACTCGTGCTAAATTAGAATATGCTATGCCTAGTAAAAAGAAGAGGCTTTAGCCTAACCACTAATAAAGGAGGGAACAAAATGGAAGAACACAAAAAGGATATTGCGAATGAATATAAGGAGTTTGTAGATGTAGCCAATGAACTCGCAGAAAAGGACATGGCTCAATCTCCCCTAGCCAAACAAAAACAACAAGGAGATAGATTTGAAGAATACCTCTTCGGAATGATACAACGAGATAAAGTTGAAAAACACCTCATCGGAATGATTGAATTATATCAAATTAGATATGGCGACCCCGAAACAAGATTGGCAATCGTAAATTATATCGAATGCAATCTATTCAAAGATATTATGCCATCCAAAGAATGGGAGGTTATCAAAAAGAAGATTCTATCCAATGAATATATTGCCACTGAGCCTAACCACTAAAAAGGGAGAGGATGAATGAAGGCTGTAATAGTAGTGTTGATTATCTCGGCTTGGTTAGTCGGAGGTATCTACTTCTTTACCAAGAATACCTTGAAGCGCCTGAGAGAGACAATATGAACATACGACAACTAGCTGCATTCAAGCATCATTTACCCTCGGCTACTCACTGGATATCTATGGCTATGGTTACTTTAGAATTGGGATTAATAAAGAGACAGGAGAACAAAGACTCGGCTATCTCTTCAAAGTGTACATAAAATGACGTCTAGAAGGGGACAACTAAAAAAGCAAAGACTAATTAAACACCGAGAGGAGCAATACCTCCATGCCCTATACAAGGTGATGGATGGGAAAGCCGAACCAGGATATGCCACAGAGCGATGGCATAAACTAAAAGAGGCGAGAGGGAAATGAGAGAGATTAAATTGAGAGCTTGGGATAAGAGACAGAAACAAATGAGTAGTCCCTTTTCTCTAGTAGACCTTATTCGGTATGAACACATATTTGAGATAAAGTTCAAATACCTTGCCCGATTCAATGATTTAATATGGCTAAAATACACAGGACTCAAGGACAAGAACGAGGTGGAATGCTACGATGATAGCCTTGTAAGCCTTTTCGGGGCTATATGGCAGATAGTATGGGATACCTATTATGTTTGCTATATGCTTCATCGGGTTAAGGGCGAACACATTATGAAGGAAATACCAGGGTGGAATATCCGCAACTCTGAAGTAATAGGAGACATACATTCTACCCCAGAATTATTGGAGGGATAATGACCATATCCTACACTATGAAACTTAAGTATATGACACCCCAAGAGTTCTGGCTCTTCAGGAGATTTGGCAGAATGATAGAACCATTGGAGGATGTAGACTTTTGCAAGAACTAGCTCTACCAAAGAAGCCAGTGCGACCTTGTGGAGCTTGTGGGAGTCATAAGTTCTGGCTCAGGGATAGAGGAAGGGGTAATCCTGAATATCTTTGCCAAAAGTGCCACCCCTGCCCTTATAAAGAAAGTATAACTTGGTATGAAATAGAGAAAGGAGAATAATTAAATGGCGAGAAAACTAACACCTGACCAGCAAGAAGTAATGGACTTAATAGAGCAAGGATGGGAGTTGGGGAAGGATACCACTATCAATGGTAGATGCTGGATACAAAAGGGAGGACTCGACAAAGGTGGTGAATCAAAGAATGTTAACTTCTCAACCCTTCGCACCTTAGAGTATTTGGGATATATAGAACGGGGAGAGAGTCATTTCCCTACATCCCATTACAGACTAAAGACAGATAAACCTACCACCGATATGGAACTAGTGCAAAGCGACCCTGTTCATGGTGACAACTTCAAACATCCCTCTTTTGGTACTATTAGTTTTACACCAATGCAGGGGGGAAGTCATGCTTTATTCGGCAGTAGCATCAAGCATAGCAACGCAATTCTTCTAAGGATAAGCCACGCTGAAAAGCATCGCACAAATGCCACTGACTATGTTTTCAGTCGGAGAACTATTGTTGAGGCTTATATGTCACTAACTCAGTTTGCCGCTGCTATAACTGGAAATGGTAGTGGCGGAGAAGCCCCTATTACTCTCCAGTTTACCGAGAAGGATTGAAAGATTGACCAGCCTTCGTTTGAAAATAAGAGGCTAGAATTTGAGAAGGAGTTCTTCCAGAGAGCCGATAAGATAGTCGAACAAATAAATAAAACAATTGAGAAAGCTAAAGATAAGAAAGCCCCCCAATGGTTAGTCTCTGATATGGAAGTAACTAAAAGCTGGTTCAAGTCAAATATACCTTACCTGGCAGAACAATTTGCCGAGCAAATGGATAAAACAGTGACAGAGGCAAAGGCAGAAGTTGAGGCTTATGTCGCTGGCATAGTCCATCAAACAGGACTTGAGGCTCTTGAGGATATGAAACCTCAACTAACTGAGAACAAAGAGGAAGACACTAAATCACTGGAGGGTTAGTATGGAACATGAAACTTTAGGTTTAGACACACTCAATACGCCAATGACTGGAGTTAAGCTAACCAAGTGCAAATACTGCAAAGGACAATCAGCACAAGGATATTACTGTAAATTTACAAAGAAAGCAGTCTATTATTGGCATCCCTGTTCACCATTATTTGAACTGATATGTCCGAGAGCTAAAAGAGCCAAAGGCTAGCCCCCATAAGGGAGTGCACAAAAGGAGAATAAAATGAGTTGGAGTTATTTTACTCGTAGAAAGGCAAGACGACTACCCACTATAGCTAAGTGGATAAATGAGAATACTGACCACACAGCAATAATAGGCATAGGACATTGCAATACTGACCGTGATATACCAGGTACAAGATTAAGGCATCCAGGCAAGGGACGTTGGGGAAATAAACTGATTGTAAAAACCCCTAAAGGTGCAATAGCATTTGAACACAATGCAGCAGAAACTTATCGGATGAATTATGAAGTTGAACTCTGGATTGAAAACTACTTTGGCATAACAACAATTGACCAAGAGGATAGTACAAACTTTAATCAAATAGTCCCTGTAAAGGAGCAAGAAGATGGTAGTTAAAAAAGACTATATCAAGGAATGTGCCACAGAGATTTGTGATGGCGGTATGGATTGTAAGTCAGAAACTTCCCCAACTAAAACCCAATGCCAAAGATGTATGTGCTCTAAATGCACACGGGGTAAATGCCAAATATAAAGGAGGATACAATGAGTGAGCAGGAAAAGGCAACACAAAAGGCAATAGAGGACATGGAGTCCAAGAGTCCTAGGACAGTATATTATGTGGATGAATTTACCCTAACTGAGTCTGGCGAAATATCTCCAGTCATAGTGGTTGAGGGCGAAAAGGGCTATCACCCAACAAGCTTTGCATGGGGAAAAGACTTTCAAGCAGCCCAGGATAAAGCTGAAGATTTGAATTGGCGGTTCTCAGGTATCACACAAGATGAAGCTGATAAAATCGTTGGTCATTCTATGGCATAAGCTAACACTAATAGGAAGAGGGAATGAATATTATTTGTGACATACTTGACTTCATTACTTGGAAAATCCTATGCCCGTTAATTGCCTTTGCCGTCATAGCTTTTGTATTACTTATGATTTACGGCATACTAAAAATTTACATTTAAAGAAGGAGGACTAGAAATGCCATCAAACGAAACACTATTGAAGGCTTATGGGAATATACCCATTCCTGACCGAGTGGATGAGATGACTTATCAAGAAGCATTTAACCGAGACCTTGATAGGTACTCTATAAGACAAGCCTTAATGCGTCTTTACGAAAGGGATGTCGCAGCAATTAAAGAGGATAGAGGAAATGACTAGGCAACTTCGAGTAAGGAGGATAAATTAACGTGGTGCGTCTACTAAGGTTTGCCATTGAGATATTTATAGCCTTAATGCTCGTTGTTACCTCTTCTGATATCCTGTATCTCTATTATAGTGGAGGGTGGAAAGAGCCTATAATGTTAATTAGGTGGAGCGAGTTAGTGTGCCTGTATACTTTTATTGTGATAGGACTATCATATTGCGTTTGGAGGGTGCAAAAGAAGATAAGGGAAGTTAACCACTACGACCAAAAAGGAGAATCCTTAGAGACTGGGGTAAGAAGGAAAATACCTCAACTAAATAAAAGAGGAGGCTAATAATGAAAAGGTTATGGCAGTTTTGGTGGATGAAGGCAATCTTAATCTTAGTGACGGTAATCCTGTTATTCTTTGGCACTCCTATCGGGACTAGTGCTATCTCATTCTTCCAAAAATCTTTAGCTGGAATGGGACAAATGACTTATACCAATGAGGTGTCTATCACAGATATAAAGGTTAAATCACTGTCCCAAGTCAAAATCACCATTGAATCCAAGGCTAATACGGTTGCTGACCGAGTTTATACTGTCACCCTATATTTGGATGACACACAGTGGGCAACGACCATGCCTGTCTCATGGGAAGCAGCCCAAATACCAGGGACTAAGAAAAAGATAACCTTCACAGGATTAGACTTGGCTGATATAGTAGAGATTGATGCCGAGGTAACTTACTAATGTTATCAATGGAAAAGGAAATGAACAATATAACTATCCTTGTAGACCTTGTAGCCAAGAGAATCAAGAGACAACTTGAAACTAAGGATGATGCATTACTCAAAGAGTTACTTTGGAAGGAACAAGGAACGGATTGCTAAAGACTTTACACAAAAGAAGATAGGGGGAGTTAACCACTACAACCAAAAAGAAAAGGATGATAACCCCAATGAGAAAAAGTAGAGTAGCAATAATAATCATATCAGTAGTAGAGAATAATATACCCGATGATGTCAGTCAATGGATACAGGCTGAATGTTCAATAGTGGTGAATGACCTAAACGAGTGGTCTTTCAGTCCTGTACGGAGGAGCATGAATGAGGAAGATTTACTTGGGGTGTTCGGATTTGAAAATGACAAGCCTATCATCGGGATAAACTACAGGGTGCTTAAGACAATCAAAGAAGTCGTGCAAACTGTAAAACATGAGATAGCTCATTCATGGCTGTGGCACTTGGGATTGCCTAATGGGGAGAGAATCACAAACAAATTAGTGAGGGAATGGGAAAATGATTGTTAGAGACCTAACACAGAAGAAGACAGATTACAAAGGGCATCCCTGCCATGCTTCAGGAGCATTCTGCCCTTGTCGCACTTGCTATAATTGCCATGACTGTAATCCACCAGACCCACGATATAGTAAAAAGGGTTATTCTGACATATTCTCTTGTGCAGTAAATTGGAACAGTGGTTGTCCACAACCTTTGCCAGAGCCTAACCATATCCTTAACAGACAGGGAAGGTGTAAGCGATGTGGACAATCCCCCAATAAGTTCCCTGAAAGGAAACACTAATAGGAAAGGAGATGGAATATATGTATAAAGCTATTACAACCGCCCTATTCTCACTCACTATCTGGATAGCGATAGGAATAATTATTGGAACTCTAAACCCATCTGCTGGGATAAATACCATTATCCTATCTGCCGTAGGTACATTAGTAACATATCTATATCTCTTACCTCCTCCTAAATAAAAAGATGAGGACTAAAAAGTGAACTTAACTAGTAATGAAACCAAGGTGCTTAATTACTTGAAAGGGAAGGTGTAAGAGATGTGGGCAATCCCCGAATAAATTCCCTGAAAGGACACACTAATAGGAAATGAGAGGCAAAGTCAATAGGGATAGAGGAAGTTAACCACTACAACCAAAAAGGAGGAAAAAATGAAACTAGCCATTAGCCTGATTGTAATAGGCGGACTACTGATAATGGAAGGTGGCAGTAGGATTACTCTAGGTTTGATGACTGGGAATGTTCTCTTAATATTTGGTGGTATGCTGACTGGCATATTATTAGGTGTATTTTTATTGTATAAAGGCATTAAGCGATATAAGAAGCAAGGAGATTGATTTTTGATTAAGGTTAGTAGCCTATACAACCAAAAAGGTAGATAACATGAAAAAGGGGAATGGGGATAAAATGACAGACAACACCAAACGAGAAAATGGGCAGTATTTTACAAAAGGTAATTGCTTTAAACTGCTACCATTCATTGAATGGTTTGAATCTATTCCCAATCACAAGACCATAACTATAATAGAACCATTTGCAGGAAATGGAAATGTCCCCTCACTAATGAAGGAGGCAGGCTATAACAATATATGGAAACTTTATGATATAGCTCCACAAAACAACAATACAGGGAGAAAGCACTTTTCGTCAATAATGGTATCCTTACGCTAGGAGAAAACATACCTAGAACTAGACGAGAGGAACATAAATCAAAAAGCATAGACATAAAATTCACAGTTAAGGCTTACAAGCAAAGGGAGGCTGATTTAATATGCTATGCTATGCACAAATATACAGAGGCGGAAGGTGGAGCACAAGATAACCAATTATCTGACTTAAGGATATTCCTAGAAAATTGCCCGACAAAACGGCAGGAATGCTACATTGCTTTTACTGATGGCAATTATTACAATAACAGAATCCAAAAACTAAAGGGCGAATTTGACATACTCTCTAAAAGAAGAGTATTCACTTTAAATGAATTTGAAATATGCGTTTTAGAAGGACATATTATTTAGGTCTAACTACCCAAGCAAGAAGGAGGCGATAAACTATGACAGACTTAGAAGCTGCACGAGAAATATCCCAAGCTCTTCTTAATTTACCAAAGGATTATCCCTACGTTAATGAGGCGAATGAAGCCTTTGGACGATTGATACTTGGCGAACTAAAACTCAAAGGCAACTGGCTTCTTAAGTTGCCAGATGAAACTTGTAAATTCACAGTGCTACTACCCAAACAAGAAGGAGGCGATAAACCATGACAGATAAAGAATGGGATGAGTTCCTTGAGTGGCTCTACAACAATCACCAAATATCCAGAACTAGCTGGAGTCCTAACAAAGTCTCAATAGAACTCTACCTTGAATACAAGGAGGCGACAAAATAATGACAGAGAATGATTTACATTGCCCTGAGTGTAATTGCAATGTAACCAAAGCTGGCTATGCGTGGTCAGGCAGAAAACGTGTCCAACAGTACCGTTGCACAAGTCGCAATGGATGTGGAAGGGCTACAATCCGCCCACTTGACGACAAGGGCAATAGGATGGAAGCTCAACCCTACAATAAAGAGGAGGGAGGAAAATGACCGAAGATTTCAAAAATTGGTGGGGGGTATTCGGTATCAGTTCTGTGCTTATTTTACTGGCTATGGTAGAAGGAGTTAGTCAGCCGATTAGATTAGTCCTATGGTTAATGACTTTGGGACTTTCCAGCAACCTATTTTACTACATAGATAAATTCCTACCCGCCATTAACCTTACAGATTCTTTCGACCCTTCTGCCCCACCGATAGCTTTCTATTACAGAGACCCTTGGTTATCAATTAATATTAATCCTCTCTTTTTTGATAGTTTCTCTGTTCAAATCAGCAAAGACAAATATGTAGGCAATTTTACATGGGAAAGATGGGGTTGGGCTACAAGAAGGGATGGTAAATAAATGCTTATACAATGTGCTTGGTGTCAGCCCCCCAGAATAACGAGGAAGATAGAACCGTTAGAAGACGAGAGCATTATAGATGGCATCTGTGATAGTTGCTTGCCAAAACACTTCCCCACTATTGCTGACATTACTGCCAAGCTAGAGCTTGTAGAACAAGCCCGATATACTGACTATGAAATAGAGGGGGTGAAAAAAAATGGACTTTAACCAAATCATCCAAAACCCTTTTGTGGTAATTGTTGGGGCAGTCATTCTTGCCCTTTGGATGTTCAAGCGAAGTAAATAACGGGGGTGTATTATGTTAATCCCTAAAATCCCCACCAACCCTAATAAATTACTCTATACCAAGGATGTTTGTGAAATATTAGAAGTTCACCCTAACACGGTGAGAGTATTGACACAAAAAGGTAGATTAAAAACATACCGCTCAGACAATGGGTATAGATACTTTTATGCACAAGATATTATCGAATTCCTAGAAAACCACTGTAATACATCATCCAATAGTCTCAAGAAATACTACAAACCCCTTGCTGGCACTATGGGTTTTACAACAGCGCATAATTGGATTAAAGAGCATTATGGGAAAGCAACTAAATGCGAATTTAACCCAATCCATAAAGGGCAATATGTATGGGCTAATATAGGACATACATATAAACGCAATCGCCTTGACTGGAAACAATTATGTCGCCAATGCCATTGGGAATTAGACCATCCCAACGGGAGAATGAAGATAACACCTAAAAGCGGTAGGAACTCTAAAAGCACAATGGTTTCTATGCGGTTATCTAATAATCTCATCAACTCCATACTAAACCTTTATGGAGATACAATGTCAATTGGGAACTGTTGTAAGGATATACTCCATAACCAGATAGAGCAAACTGTAATACAGCGTCCACGAGAAGAGGCACTATGAGTAAAACAAGTGGTAAGAGCCGTATAGTAAGTTTTAGGCTGTCTAATGAGGCTTTGACTAAAATTAACAAAGCCTTAGAAACGCCGTCAAATAACAATACTTCGGTAAGCGATTATTGTAAAAGGGTGGTAGAACGCCACGCCTTTAGACATGACAAAAGAAAGTACCGAATTAAATACTAGTGAATAAGGATGGACAATGCCTTTCTATACTATTATGATATTAATCGGTTTTATCCTTGGCATAGTAGCGGGGACAATGGGGAGTCTTACTCTTACTAGAAAATTAGGTAGGAAATCGCAGAAGTCCTTGATTGCCTCATCTTTATTCTTCAAGCTCACAAGATATAGGGCAACCATCTATAATATTGAAAGAGAAACGCCCAAAACCATCAGTACCATAGTTTATGGTGAAGCCAATGATTATGCAGATTTAATTGATGTACTCCAAAAGCAAATGGGATTCCCTGTAAGTCTGGCTAAGGATGCTGCTAAATACGCTATGGATATAGCCAAGGATAATCCACTTCAAGAGAAACTCAGAGTGGCTTTACAATATATAGATGGTGGGGAGAAAAAAGCAGTTGCAGAGGGTTGACAAATAATAGCTGAGAACTAATCAATATTGAAAGGGAGGTATTCAAATGAGAGGGCATTATGTTAGAGGACATTTTAGAGGGCAAGGCTTAACAAGAAGACATTACAAAGACCCATTTGGATTCCTATTACCCCCGATAATGCTTATCATAGTTCTAGGTTTTATCGGATGGTTGCTTAAGACATTATGGATGCTTATTTTACCTATCGCCCTAATATTCACAACCTTTTATATCTTGATAAGAGTAAGACGTAAAAGGAAACTACTACAAGCTTTTGGGGGATATTATACTACCCGAAAGGCTTGCCCTAATTGTCACAGGATGAATGATTTTAAATATGAGACAGGTAAACCTGCCAGTGGAATAACACGCCTTTGTAGTAAATGTGGCATGAGATATGGTTAGGAAAATAATAGAAATGACACCATTTATCTACCAAATGAGTAAAAGGAAAAGAATGGGTTACTTGCTTCTTGGTATACTATCGCCATTTCTTATTATGGGTTATGCTCTATTCTCAATATGGACATTAGGACAATTACTCATCCTATTTTTGAAGTTTTTTGGTTAGGGCTGTGTATAGAATGAAACGGGAGGAAGATAATGTATAACACAAAAGTCGGCAACCACTGGTATTATACTGACGATTTAGAATTATTTTTAGTCAGACCCGAATTATTTAGTGAGAAAAGTAAGAGTAAATTAGGGGTTGATGTACGAAAGGAAATAGAAAGGAAGCCAGTACTACAACACGAGGCAGAAATGATACGACCCATAGCAGAACTGTATATTAAATCCAAAATATTTTCCGCACACCATGAAACGCCTCAAGAAAATTCAAATGAGGAGGAACGCAAGATAGAAATGGATAAACTGTCTAATGAATTGGGGCTAGAGAACATAACTTAGAAGGAAACAAAATGAGAAAAGTATTACTTTGGGTAGGAGCAATCGGAGTGGGTTGTCCTTTGCCGTGGCTTTTGGTGTTTGCTTTGTGGCTAGATACGATGCTCAATACTAGACCTGTCTTTGCTATGTCATTGATGTTGATGTATGTAGTAGGATGGGTTTGTGTATTCTGGGGTTCTTGTCTTTGGGTGAGAGGTAAGCATCGGCATTGGATATTTATATTGTGGGCATTATTAGCACCAATAGGCTATTTGGGAATGGCTCTGCTGAAAGATAAAACAAAATAGAAAGGAGACTAAAAACTATGAGGTACATTCTGTTTCTTATTACCATATTTGCCATCGGGCTATTAGGTAGTGGAGTCTATGGCATAGTAAAATACCATACTAATGCATGGGATTGGGTATCCCAGCAATACAACAACCTTACAAGCAATGTTATTGCGATTATTGATGATACTCCCAAATTTGTTAGTACCGCCAAAGATAACATCATAGATAGTGAAATTGCTAAATCTTTCACCGATACAATAACAGAGCAAAAAGCACGCAATGCAGAGCACATTGCTCAACAGCAAGTTGCAGAGGGAAAAAGGTTATCTAGGCTTGGAGTTAGTAATCCTCGTGTAGTAGTGGAGGAAATCACTTCCAACCGAGAGTTAAGGATAGGCTTAGAGGTAGTTGAATTGGTCAATACCATAAGGAAAGAGCGAGGTTCCCCTGAACTTGCATGGGATGATAAGTTGTATGAGTATAGTTTAGCTCATAGCAATAATATGGCTAAAGAAGGCAGAATGTTCCACACAGATATGTACTTGCCCTATGGAGAAAATGCATGGTGGGGCGGAGGTTCTTCTTGGGAAGCGAAAAACATCGTGGAATCTTGGATGACTAGCCCCAAACATAGAACTTGGCTACTATGCCCTAATCTGAAACGGATAGCCGTAGGAATAGCATACTCAAATAATGGTATGTATGCCTCTTGGACTTTTTGGAGAAGTGAAACAAGGAAATCTGATTGGTGGTATCAATACACACCTGATAATCCTCCTGAATGGTGGTATTAAGACTTAAAGGAAGAAACACTTGACAAACTACATAATATGTAATACAATATAGGTATGGTCGGAAAGCGATACTTACATAAATGTTTACGATGTCAATGGCAATGGTTTTCTAGCCAAGAACTACCAAAAACTTGCCCGAATCCCAAATGCAGGACACCTTATTGGGATAGGGAACGACTACATAAGGAAGTAAAATGAAAAATATATCTCGTTGTAGAGAAAAAATGGAGGGTAGTCTAGGGCGAAGAAGAACCTATACTTGTAGGGAATGTAACGCAAGATTCCAAGAAGACCGATTAAGCCCACTACCTGTGCTTGACAGAGTGTGTCCTATGTGTAGAATAAACACAAATGTCTACACATTCACAAACCAAGGGGTTGGCAAAGATAGCCAGGTGAGAGCTTCTAATGTGGAGATTGCCACCCTACGAGCATGGGAGATAAACCCTAATCTAACTTTCAAGATACCACAACCCACCCAAGAAAATGGAGGCTAAAATGAAAAGAGGAACTATCCTTTTCTTACTAATACCAGCCTTGTTACTCACTTCTTGCAGTTCCGAATTACTTCCGCAAGCCTTAGCGTCAGCCACACAGGATATTGTGGGTGATGTAAAAGAAGATAATGATGATGTCTTTGCTGAAATCCAGAGGAACATAGACCTTGTTGCAGAATTGAAGGCAAAAGTCCAAGACGCCCAGATGAGTAACAAACCCACATCTCTCGACAGTATCATCAAAGACATAGAAACAGTAACTCAATCTTTCGAGAAGTTGGCAGGGCAAAGGGACGACATAAGGAAGGGCATTTTACTGAATATTGACAGAATAGACAATATGCGAGTTAAGGTAGATGCTGAGATAACTAGCCTTAGAGAAAAAAGGGCTGACTATACTGAACAACTCAGGTTGATTAATGACTCTTCTAATCCAGAAATAGCAAGAACACGCCAAAAAGCCTTGTCACAGGCTGTCAAGTATACAGATGCACAAATACGGTTGTGGAAAGAGTTCAGTAGCCTTGAATGGGATATTATTATAGAGATGAGCGATGTACAGAGAACCATAGACAGTTTCCTCGCTATGATTGAAAGTTCTGCCATTCTCTTTAGGGAAGGCTTGAATTTACTTGTGTTGGTGAGAGACATAAATGAGGCGTTAGCTCTATTCACTAGCGACATACTAAGAATGGAACAACTTACATCAGATATGGAGCAAAGTTGGCAAAATTTGGATGCCCTTATCCAGATGCTTACATCGGCTAGTAATGTGGATATAACGAAGTAATAAGATAAGAGAACATGTATCATCCTACATAGGAGGTTATTATGAAGAAATGAGGCAATCTCGTTTAGGTAAAAATTTAATTGAGAGGTCAAAATGAAAAAGAAAACTCTAGTTATTTCTATAGTCTGTTTAACCATAATTACTCTTATCGTAATTGTTAATTGGGACAAACTTGGTACAGTTATAGAGTCATCAGCTTCAGCAAGCGAGTATAAGTATACATATGGTGAATATAAGATTACTGACAGAATCACAAATGAGATATACTATACAGATTTAATGAAAAGGGACGAGTTATACACTTGGCTTGGTGATGACAAAATACACTTCTATCAGGATGGTGAGAGAATTACATTATCCTCTGTATGGAAATTAGAAGTGATAGAAGAACTGCGAAAGTAGGGAATAAGCAAGCAAAGTTTAGGAGGTTATTATGAAGAAATGCTGGCAATCTCCAATACATAGAGAAGAGGATAGACTTTTTCAGGCAATATGGATTCAATACATTGGTTATTTGGGATGATGAACTGAAAAGCCCTGAAAAAGTATTGGCTAGATTAGAACAGTTTTCGTATAGCAAAATAGGGATTTCACAATAATTTTTAAAGGAGGTCAAAGGTAATGAAGGCAACAATGACAACGGATAGTTTAAGGAAGGCACTAGAGAAGGTAAGACCAGTCAAAATAAAAGAGAAGGTAAGACCAGTCAAAATAAACAAGATGGTCCCTGTGCTATCAAATACCCTACTAGAGTTTGCTGATGGTAAAGGGACACTCACCACCTCTGACATGGAAAGGGTTATCAAGGTAGACTTTGAATGTAAGTCAGATGAACCATTCTCTGCTGTGATACCTTTAAAAACAACGGAGAGGTTTCTGCATGGTGAAAATGGCAATATGTCTTTACAAGTAGACGGGGAAACCAAAGAGATTATCATGGAGCGAGATGATATAGGGCAATGTAATCTACCTGTAATTTATAAACTCACTGATTTCCCCCCAAAAACATGGGCTGAGAATCTAGTATGGTCTCAATTGGATGCCAAGTGGTTTTGCCATATGTTAGACATTATGGTACTATCTTGTGCCGAGGAAGGAACCCGCCCTATTCTTACAGGCATAAACTGCAAAGATGGGGCTATGGCATCCGCAGATGGCTTCAGGCTTACAGTTCTAACCGACTCTAGACTGGCTTTTGGGTTGGGTGATAAAAATGTAGTAATCCCAGCCACTACAGCTAATTTGGTAAGAAGGTTGTTCAGTAAAGAGAAGACCCTTGAGATTGCCTTTGAAATAAGAGATGCAATCTCTGGGCTTAAAACTATTGAAGAGATAAAGTGTGTTTATTTCAAGTCAGGTGATGTAAGTATGGTTTCCCAAGTAATTCAGGGTAATTTCCCACAATATGAGCAATTAATCCCTGAATCCTATTCCTTCAAGGTTTCATTCTCAGCCCCAGTTATAGCACAAAGATTAAAGATGATAGATGAGATTAACTTGTCTAGTGGCATAACTCGGTTTTCCTTTCATCAAAATAAAAGCGGAGCACACGAATGCTCAATGGAAGCAGGTAAGGAAGACCTTGGCAAATATTCACTAACAGCACCAGTCAAGATAGAAGAAGGTAATGATGGTAAAATAGCCTTCAACTATAAATATATCCTAGATATATTAAGATACTTTGCTATGACTACTCTAGAAATTTCATCAGTCAGTTCCCCAGGGAAATTCACAGGGGATATAGACGGGTTGACTGTTGTAGTTATGCCTATGTTTGTGCAATGGTGATAAGTGAATGAGCAACTTTTTTTATTGGATAATGACAGTACTAATAGAAGGCTTAGGGTTAGGAGCTATGGTATGGGGTATTTATGTGGTAGTAAGGTGTATCTTGGAAGGTTATGGTGCTTATAGTATATTTGGGGTAGGGCTTTCTATGGCTGGTTTTCTCGTAGCAAGAAGCAAAAAGGATTCGTTTTTAAATATTGTAATTCTTAAAATCAGAGCGAGATTCTAGGAGGTAAGGGGTAATGAAATATAATAACACACTTCTAGATAAAATAACCCAAGGTGATTGCCTACAAGTAATGAGACTCATCCCACCTGCTTCCATTGATATGATACTATGTGATTTACCTTATGGAACAACTCGTAATAAGTGGGATAGTATAATCCCACTTAAGCAACTATGGCATCAATATCTCCGTATCATAAAACCTAATGGGGCAATCATCTTAACAGCAGTTCAAGTTTTTGCATCCCAACTTGTTATGTCTAACTCTAACCTTTTTAAGTATGATTGGATATGGGAGAAAACTTTATCATCTGGGCAATTAAATGTCAATAAACAACCATTACGAAAGCATGAACATATCCTTGTTTTTTATAAAAAACAACCGACATATAATCAACAATTCACAAAGGGGTCGGCTTACTCTATAAAAAGAAGGGTTACTTTCAAGGGGGAGAGTTATAACAAACAAACTGATTCGCAAAAAACGAATGATGGCTATCGACACCCGACATCAGTCCTTCACTTCCAAAATCCTCGTATTAAAAATGGACACCCCACCCAAAAACCAGTAGCACTTTTTGAATACCTAATCAAAACTTACACCAATGAAGGTAATACTGTATTAGATAATTGCATAGGGGCTGGAACAACAGGTATGGCTGCTATTAAGAATAATAGGCATTTCATTGGGATAGATACCTCTGAGGAATACTGCCAAATAGCACAGGATAATATAAAGAGGATAAGGATATGAATAACATATCTGTTGAAGAACTTGATAGGGTAATATATATTCTTGATACCATTCGGGCAAATGCTATTAAAGACTCAACCTTTGGCTTCTCTGATGATTGGGTAATATTTATGAAAAAAATGAGAATCCTTACCCCCCAGTCATCAGGCTCAAGAATTCAAAATTATATTTTTAGAGCATTGGGATGGAAAGCAATACCAGCGTCTTTGAATAAGGGTGATGTTAAAAATAGTCTTGGGCAGTATTTTGAAGTAAAAATATCACAAATCACAGCAAGTAACTCAAGTGCTAATATTGTCCAAATACGTTTATGGCAAAGTATATCAGGTCATCATATTTTTGTTATAGACAGTACAAAGAACTATACCGTCACTCATTTCGCCCTATCCAAGCATGAAATGGAACAAGAAGTTAAATTATGTGGTAATAATGCACATGGAACTAAAATAGCAAACACCTCTAACCAAAATATAGAGTGGGCAATACGAATTGACTGGAAAGACAGTGCCCCCATCTTTCAAAGATGGGTAACAAAATATAAACAAGATACTGATATTACAAAAGGAGTGTAGACCATAATGCTGAAGTTAGACATTCTGGTAGGGAAGTTAAAAGGAGATAAGAGGTAGATGAAGCGAAAACCGCTCAACCGTTATAGTGAGAAGAAGATACTAGAGATGCAAGCAGAAGCCCCAATACGGATAGAACTGTGCAAAAGAGCAGGGGGAACACCATCGGTTAGGGAAGTCCAAATATACCGCAATGGTCAGAAATACACCTATCCCAAAGTAGTATGCATCGGTGGCACTTGTGAATGTGTACTTCCTCGTTGCCCTAAATCCCCACCCTATGGACAACACTTGGAACCTCATGAAAAAAGGCATCGGAGTCTCGGTGGGAAGCTAACGCTAGAAAATACAATCATGGTCATAAGAAATTGTCATCGAATCCTTCAAAAAAATGAACCGATGTGGAGTAGGCATGCTTGATACTATGTATGATTTCATTGCGGCAATCGTATTATGGATATACTATGCTATCGCAGACAAACCCTTTTAGGGTAATAAGGAGTGTAAATTTATGGTTGACCCCAAAGAATTATTCGGCAATAACTATCAGGAGTTTTGTGAAGTAGACCCCTTCAATCCCAAGAATAAGGTTGAGGGGTATATATCTCGGAAGCCTAATGAATTTTATGGCTCCTTGATTATCACTAAAATCAACGATAGAGCAGTCACTCCACAATTAATTATGGGAAGTCCCAAAATGCATTATCCTTTCTCACCAAGAGAAGATGGGTCACGTGATTACAAGTTCCCTATAGTCAAGAATATTGAAATTTGGGAAAAGATAGACGGGAGTAATGTAGTAGCTTATCAATACTCAGATGGTGATAACCAATATACGACATTTAAATTAAGACTTCGACCATTTATGGCAAATAGCAGGTTTGGTAAGTTTCTTGATATGTGGAAAGAAGTTGCCTCCGACTATTTTACCGAGATAGAGAGAGAAATGGAGCGGTCAAACTGCAACCTCTCGTTTGAGATTTTTGGAAGTAGAAATCCTCATCTCATCATTTACAAAAACAGTTTGAATTTTGCCTTACTCTTTGGTGTAACTAATGATGGTAAAATACTTTCACCAACAGAGTTGAGGAATCCTGACTTGCCCATAGCGGTAAAAATAAAGAGCATAGATAAGGACTTCGTGCAGAACTATGAGCAACTGCAAATAGAGTTCCAAGATAAACTACAGCAGGATGAAGAAGGCTATTATTCGGGGATGGAAGGATGTGTCTGGTATGCACATACGCCAGATGGTGGATGTACCCAATTCAAAATGAAGCCAGAGGTTATTGAGGCGATACATTTTAGCCAAGGGGGAGCAGGCTTATCAAAGACTGTTATATTAGCCACTACTTGGAATGCTTTGGAGAACACGGATAGCCCTACGATAGAGTTTGTGAGCCAACTATTGCTTGAGGAGTTTGATGCCCATGCTATAGAGGCTAACGAGCATTTGATTGGCAGATGCATAACTTTTGTAATTGGGGAAGCCGAGTTCCGCAATAAGGTTTCAACGGAATATAAGGCAACGGGTCTGAATATATTACTTAATAAGACTGATGTGATGCGACAGCTTTCAACAAAGTTTGAGAGGAATCAAATGAAGAAAGTCTATAGTGTGATAAGGGGGACTACTTAATGGATGCGAATGGTTTTTACATTATAGAATTACCAGTAATAACTAGAAAGAACGGTAACTACAAAACAGCGACATCTAGCCCTAATCAGGTAACATACTTGTATGGCGATGGTTGCTCATACTTTACCCATTGCGTAGAATGCCCATTGCCAGAATGTAGATACATCAAGCCCCCAACAAAGCAAGAAATAATGGTCGCCTCAAATGGGGGTAATAATGAGAGTAAATAGCAGAGTCCTAACCGAGAAGTCCGACTTATTAGGTGAAATCCAAATAGACAACTGCCCAAGCCAGTTTAAAAGTGTGGCAGAGAGATTAATGATGATGGCAACAAAACCAGGATATTCTGTACCCGACTATCACACAGTAAGCCAACTGGACAAGATATTGACACTCCACTTTTGGCAAGAGTATGACGGATTAAACAAAGGCATATCCCAAAGGGAATTTGAGGATTGGTTTCTCTCAAGCTCCACTTCACCTGATATGATTACACGAGCAAGAAGATGGCTGGTTGAACGAAATTACCTATTTCTCAAACCTGATGTTCAGGAATATGCTATGGAAGCAAGCCAAAAGTTTCGGCAATCAATAAAACATTAAAGGAGGATTAAAATGACAGAGATAGCTAGGGTAAGCTGTATGAAGAGGATGCCGACCAGAGCTTGCCCAATTTTAAGGGTGTAATGCGAAATATACCTAAGAACGATATATACAGACAGCTTGTAGATAATGCCAAGCAAGTAGGCTTCAGAAGAATGAAGAAGGTAGGTGAGGAATGAAATGTCCTAAAAAGGTAGACCCTAAGCTGGTAGAGGAGTGTATGCCAACGCTAGAAAGATTTGAGGAAGTGGAGAGGCAAGTATTCTTCCCAGTACCTAAACCGCTAGAATTTTCAGCCACCATTAGGATTTATGCTTCCACAATGGCGAGAGAGGCTATAAGGAAAGCCTTGCATGTCATAGCCACCTCTAGTAAATAAGCTAGACTTAGGGATAAGAAGGTAGGTGAGGAATGAAAGTAGAACATAGTTGTGGACATATTGTTGATGTCCCAGGGCGTGTTGTTCCATTCATAAGAAGGTCTTTCTGTAATGAGTGTGAAGAACTTGCAAAGAAGTTACAGGAAGAACAGCATAGACTCTTTCAAGAGACTAGGAGGTAGGTAAGAAATGAAGTGCGACAAATGTAATAATAAGGCTGTAAGGACATCCTTGACTTCTCACCTATGTGCAGACCATTATTTTGGCTCAAGAGATAGACCTATGAATGAGCCAACAAAACTCAAAAACTTTACTCTTGACTGTCCTATCTGTGGAGAGACAAATCCAGTTATTGATGGAGGATATAATGATATGAACGGCAAGCTAAATCATAGAGTTTTTTGGATGAGTGCTAAGTGCCTAGAACATGGGGAATACACAGCAAGGAATGCTAGGGTTATGGATATGATGATATGATAAATCAAAGTGAGATAACAAAGAAACAGATAAAAGAGTTTTGGGAGTGGTGTGGGTTCAAGCGGATTAAGTGTCCAGAGATTAAAGCCGAGGGTTACTGGCTGTGGGATGAGAGTGGAGTGCATGAGGTAGAGTGGCATCTAGTCATAGACCTCAACAACTTGTTCAAGTATGCTGTTCCAAACTGTATACAAAAAGCTGGTATGGTTTAACTTAGTTATTCTGCTGGTGGTTACAAGGGCGGAGTAGAATGTGCAGCAAAGATAGGCAAGGGAAGGATAAGTAAGTCATCTAATGACCCTGCCCTAGCTCTATTCTGGGCTTTGTGGCAAGTAATGAGCGATGAAAAGAAAAAGGTTTAGATGCCCTCCTTGCCCTGCTTATAATATAAGGTGTCTTGGTCTTATGAAAACAGAAACAAGAAAGAGAATTACCTATGAATGTAAAATACCCCTACAGGGGTGGGAGGTAAAGGAGGACTCTAATGATACGACTAAGTGATGAGGCTAAAGATAAACTACAGAAAGCTCTTTCGTTTGAGGTGGAGATAGACGAGCAAATAGTTACAGACAGGGTAGATAAATGGAGTAGCCATAGCGGAGGATTGCGTCCTGCAAGTATCACGGAATTGGTTGAACGAGCATATCCCATTATCCAAAGGAATATACTGGAGCAGGTGGTGGAATGGTTTGAGGAACATAATGATGTAGAGGCACCTGGCAAGATTTACTCACCATTTGAGTATTTCAGACCGTATATAAAGCATAGTGATTGGCAGGAACTTAAGAAACAAGCAGAGGAGAAGAATGGAACCACCAATGGCTCTTCGTAAAGACCAGATACTCTATGAAAAAGGTGTTTGTCCTCATTGTAACACTGATGTCTTTGTCAGATATCAACGAGAGCCACAACTGCAAATACTAGGGATAGTAGATACTGATGGAGTAGTAACAAACACAAAGAGCACCCCTGATATCAATACCATCTATGATTTCTGGAATAGTCAACATATCATTGTCCACAGGAGTATGACCACTGACATCGCAAAGACCATCAAGGCTGAACTTAAAAATTACTCTGATGTAGAGATTTTGCAAGCCATTAAAAACTATTCCGAGATACAAAGGGGAGACCAATACTGGTTCAATTATGCATGGACTTTGAAGGATTTCTTAAAACGTGGTATATCTAAATTCTTTGACTTGGAAATAGCAAAAAACAACTATTTGATAAAAGAAGCCCATCCAAAGGGGATACCCTCGCATAAGTGGTGTAGGAACTGTGGATATAAGGCTCTCACTACCGAGATACATTGCCCTAAATGTACTGCCCGTCTTGATAAGAACTTCACAGCAGGTAAATATGGACATGTGGTAAAGGGATAAATGAATTTAATGCAGGTAGGGAAAATAAGGAAGCCTTGGGGTTGGGAACTCCTATATGCTAAGACAGATAAGTATGTAGGGAAGGTGTTATTTGTGATGGCAGGACACCGATTGAGTTTACAGTTTCACAAACAAAAGCACGAGACATTGTTCTTGTATACTGGTAAAGCTGTTTGTGAACTTGAGAATATGGATTGGAGACAGGATGGACAGATGGAGCAGATTGATTTGAATGAACAATCAATAGTTAGCGTTGCAGTCAAGCCATTCCAAAAGCATCGGATTACGGCAATAGAAGACTCAATAATATTAGAAGTCTCAACTCCTGAGCTTGATGATGTAGTAAGGGTTGAGGATGACTATGGGCGAGAATCTTGATGATACCTACTTATATTTAGGAGGATAGTAACAAATGAAACGCAAAAAAGGTAAAAGGAGGAAAAGCAGTTTTAAAGCTAAAAAACAAGACCGCAAGTTAGGAATACAAACTTCAAGGAGGACACCATATTTATGAAGAATGTAATTTATGAAACAAAAGGCAGGGCAAGAGAATTTAATGAACTGGCAGTAAATCTTTTCACGGGTTGTGGGCATCAGTGTATCTATTGTTATGGTGCTGATGTGACCCATCAAACTAAAGAGGCTTTTGAGAAACAACCACAAATTCGAGTCACGGCACACGATGTTCTTCGGAGTGCTAAGACTTGGAAGGATAAAGGTGAAACTAGAAGGGTATTGTGCTGTTTTGTAACTGACCCATACCAAGAACTAGAGCAAGAAACTCAGCTTACCCGAAAGTGTATTATGGCACTCCATCAAGAGGGATTAAACGTTGTTCTCCTAACTAAAGGTGGAAACAGGTCTATGAGAGACTTTGACCTACTTACTCCTCAAGATGCTTATGCTACAACTCTAACTTGTATGCACGAACAAGATAGTTTGTACTGGGAACCAAATGCGGCTTTGCCTAAAGAGAGGATAACTGCTTTAATACAAGCACATAAGTTGGGTATAGAAACTTGGGTAAGTCTTGAGCCAATCATTTACGCACAGGATGCCAAATACCTAGTGGAGATAACAAAGGATTTTGTCGGTCATTTCAAGGTCGGGACTATGAACTATCATCCTCATGGCAAATCTATAAACTGGAAGGAGTTTGGTTGGGGAATGAAAAGGTTTATGGATGAACTGGAAGTTCAGTATTACTTCAAGAAAGATTTACTTAAGGAGATGGGGGTTTCACCTGCTAATTTCCAACAAACTTGGATATGTCATTAGTCATTACTCAGTTTCCCCAATTCTCCTGAAGCTAATCACCCACACCCAACAGCTTATATTTAATAGCCCAATTCCAAGGGTCTGCATCATCTAGCAGGTGATTTATCTTCAGATATAACTTGATAAATTCTTCCACAGTGTAACCACCCTCGGCTAAGGCATCAGCAGGAGATATGCTTCTTAGTAATTCAACCCACAAGTCAGTAATCTCAAGGGTTATTCGGGATATGATATGTGGTAAGTGATGGGCTGGCTTCCACTTGCCATCCTTCATAGCACTTTGTATTACTGGTAGATAAAATCCACCCTCGTTATAGTTTATGTCTCCGTATCTACGCTTTATTACCTGACCATCAGCCTTGTATTCTACCCTGACTTCATCATCCAAGACCATAGTATCATCAAGTATTCTCCAAGCCTCTCTCACCCACAGCTTATCGCCTACTTGACCATAGGGGCATTTGATTCGTAGTTGCGTGGTGGATATACCGAAGCCTGCCGTAAATACCCAATACGGTTGTGCAAGGAATGGGCTAGCCCATTCCCTACCATATTGGTTAACTGGTGGCTTGAACTTAATCACCCTTCTCGTTTTGGTCTTCTCTAAATCAAGTATCAGCTTAGGGTGATTGCTACTCATTATTATTCCTGTTTCTTTCATTCGTTTACCCTCTTATTTTCCCAGCGAGTTTATCCAAGAATCTACCTAAACCAGTTGAAGCTAGTGGTGTAAACATTGGGGGTTCATCTGACATTGCTTTTTCAATTTTCAATCGCATGATTTCCTCCAACTTCTCATCTCCATCATATAGCCAATTAGCAACCACATCCCCGTCAAAATCCCTAAACTTGTTATCTTGAAAATACCCAGCCTCCCTGACAATGGCTGTGTGGCAATCCATAATAATTTGCATACCCGTCTCAAAGTCCACTTTACCATTGAGTGTACCTATCTGTTTCTCTAGTTCGATTGTTAAATCAGGGCTATATTCCTTAATGCCATTTACGATAGTATTCAACACCCCAATAGCCCTTTTGATATTCTTTTTATAGTGTTCCTCATCATCTTTCGCTTGCTCTTCCTGCTCTTCCTGCTCTTTAAGCAACTGTCTAAGACGCAATACCTCGCCTTTTAATATAATCTCGTTTTCATCCTTGGTTTCTAGTTGAACTTCCAATTCTTTGTTGTGTCTAGACCACACCACCTTCTCTCGCTCCCTCTCTTCATCCTTCTCTTTTTGCACTAATTCTGCTGCTTCATATTTCCCATTGAGTTTCAGGACATTCTCTTGAGCTACCCTATATTGCTCCAGCGTCATTCCTAAAGTAGCAGCCTCTTTTTCTGACTGAGCCTTTGCCTCTGCTGCCTCAAATTCCACCCTTTCCTTATTAGCTTTCGCTATCCTTGCATCTTCCTCCGCTTTCTGAACCGTATCGCTTTCCTCTCCTTGCTTACCTGACTGCTCAGTTACTCCTGTCGGCTTCCCAGTTATAAACATTGCAAAGTCGGATTCTTTTGCACCTAACCATTTACCACTAATGGGATTCTTCTCACCTTTTAGCTTCCCATCCCTCAAATATTTATAAACAGTTTTCTCATTTACACCACACCGCTCTGCTATTTCTTTTATAGGTATAAGTTTATCATCTTCCATGATTTACTCCTTCATCACTACTGTTGAACTAATGTTTTCCTACTTCCCCAAGACACCAAGGTATACCAACTACCATCGGCATCAAGATTAAGATATAATCCATATTTTTGCCCATCTATTATTGGCTTCTGGTATGGGCAATGCTTTCCTGTGCCGTATTCAATACTGTAAGTCCACTCTAGGTCTATTCGGTAGTGTTCGGAGGGGTCTATAACAACCTTTACCTTACCCCATCCACCAGACTCGTTGGTCGTTCGATAAGATGTGCCTCTCACATTATGCTCAAAATATCTCATATTTACTGGGTGTGTATTGCCATCCCAATAAACCATTACCTTCTTGCCATGTAGATTATTTGCCCATTCAAAAGATTTCTCTTTAAATAACTGCCTGCGTTCAGTTCTTTCCATAGTCTTAATAGCATCTCTTGTGGTTTGCTCTTCATTCCCAAAGTCTATCCTTGCCACACAACGAGGACAACACTTCGCAGTTATTGTTACTTCCCTTTCAGTAACATGGAATGCCTCATTGTGACACACTTCACATTCTATGCCTATCATTTCGTCTGTTTGCACTAATACTTCTCCTGTTTACTGGTCAGGTGCAAGCCATCCCTTCTCAGGGTGAAGAGCATGAGCATAAACAGCAACAGTAACTCCCCCCACTCTTCCATTACCATCCTGAAATGGGTGGATAGTTTCAAAGTCTTTGTACCACTCTATCAAGGTTTCAATGTTTGATATAAGGTAAGATGCTGTTAACTCCTTCATCAAGGCTGGAATATCAAGTGCTCGTGGTGGATGGTGTTCTCCAACGACCACACCAACATCTCTCCACCGACCTTTGAAGGATTTATCAGTAAATATTGCTTCATGAATGATAAGAAGTTTATAGTTAGGCACTACAAGACCAGCTTTTGCTATCTGTAAGATATCATTGGTTTTTCCCACATATTTTGGGTAATCTTCATGATAACTATTTATCTTGTCAGCACACTCAAGTCTGGTTTCCACCCATTCAAAAGTTGGATTCCAATTCTTATTCCTCAGATGTCCGAATTTCATATCTAACATCCCCCAATGAATATGATTGCACTTCCACATTCAGTTATTGCTGGCTCTTTCGCCGTCAAAATGCCACCTACTCAATTTACAGCCCCATCGTGTACGTTGTCAGGGACACCAGCAAATTGCTTCTCGCTATTGAGTTATAACAACTTAAAACACTGACCTATGTTAACTCTGGTGTAAAGAAATTAAGTTGACCCCTGCACGAGATTGGCTCATCATAAAGGATTGGCTCGCTTACCGTGAAACCATACTTGCCAAAGAACCAAGGGCTAAGGTGTTTATCAACACAACCAGTAATATTAAGTTCACCTATTAGTGCCCCAAATTCTAATTGACTGTAAGCCAACATAAAATCAGCAGCTTGTTTATTAGTCAAGTTCCGTAGCATAAAGGCTAAGATTTCTTTAGTCATATCAGATTGTGATTTACTGGCGTGAACGTGAATACGCCCTGTGAATTTTGTTTGCCAATTACGGTTTTCTATGTCCTTGAATCCTTTACACATCAACCAAGCCCAAGGTTGCTTAAAACTGAGTGCCTTATACTTTGCTTCAAACATAATTCCTCCTTCGCACAATTACCGTTACGGCAATGGAACACACTCAATATTCTGATTTATACGCTTATACATCTTATTAAGGGAACTAGCGTGAATACCACATACATACTCAATCCCCATTTGAACCTTTGGATTTTTGAATTTAGCAGGTCTATCACATGGAATCCTTTCGTATCTTCCACTAATAAAATCCGACCCAATAGACATTTGGCATAAATACTTTTTCATAACTTCACACTATTGGTTATATCATTGCATTAGGTGTTCACACTGAGGATTCACTCTTCGGTGAAATATCATCATACAAATATTAGCTAAGTCCACTAGTTCAAGGTGAGCCATCCCATTTGGGTCGTTTCTGGCTCTTTGGTATTCTGTATATTCCTCAAGCAATTTTCGCTCAAGATATACCATATCGCAATAGTCATCCCCCCCCCCCCACATTTATGGTCATTGCTTTGTAGCACTTCTTCCATTGCCTCGGCAAATGTTTTAACTGCTGGTCTAACATCCATATTATCCCTCCTTCGCACTATTGGTTATGCCACTAATTTTAAGAGAACTTTAATAACCATTTCCATAGCTTGTCTCTCAGGTATATCAAAGTGAAGTATGACCATAGCTACTAATTGCCCATCTTCCAATGGAAATGTAATAGCTTCTTTTACATACTTATTAACTTTTGGTTGTGTGATACTCAACTCTCCTCACTCCTCTTGAGCCAAAGCCCACTTCTGCCATTCATTGTTACTACGCAGGAACTCGCCTTCTATATTTGGCATATGATGGTAGTTTCCCAAGGCATACCAGCCACCTTTCCCACCTCCAAAATTTAGATGAACTACTCCCGCCTCTCCTTCAAGCCTATAGATATGTACTGACTCATTCTCTTTTGGAGTATCTTCAAGCAAATCAAGAACATCCCTCTTACCTTCATTGTCAATTACTGCCCGAAGATATATAGGTGCTCTTTTTACCATATAAGTACCTTCGCAGACTCCACCTTTTAACTCTATCACTTCTTCACCTCACAATTCAGTTTTACATTCTGAATTAAAAAACTTAGAACATCCCATAAGGACATCCACATCCTCATCATTCACAATATCCCTGCCCTTCTTCAAGGCAGTACCCATTACAAAGGTCATCAACTGCTTTTGTCTTCTAGCTCCAACTTCATCAGTAAAATCCTTAATTTCATTCGCTAATTTAGTGATTTTATTTTCATATTTAATTGGCAGGTCAACATATATTGGTTTGTCAGGAAATTTAAGTTCAAAGTTGACCTCACTATGATATTCCCTAAGAAATGTGGAGTGCATTATTTGCCCTTTGGTACTGTTAGTGTAACTATAGCTTGCTGGCAATACACGAGACAAGAAACCCATAGCACCCCAATTCTGCGTCTTGCGTCTTATGTCATAGTCCTGGGAAGACACTGCCGTTATAAGCCCAATCTGCACTGGAACTTCTGTCACAAAATCAGAATAACGGCTCTCTATACGGAAAATGCCCTCCTCAATAAGACTGTTGTAAAATCTTATTGTATCAGGCATAGCTTCTTTGTTTTTTGTCAGGATAGATAGAAAATCAGGAATGACAATATGCTTTACTTTGTTTGACTTCAATAAGTCACCATACTTGTGATAGAGCGTGTAAGGGGTAGAATCAGTAGTATATAATACACTGCCGACTTGAGTTACCTGTTGAGTCTTTTCTTTAGTGACTCCGCCATCCCTTCCCTTGACATTACGCCATTCTTCTTTGATTTTGGGAGATTTATATGACTTGCCTAATATAGCACTCTTCCCACTACCTACCCCTGCAATTAATATCACAGACAATGGCTTCTCGTCTTTTATCACGCCAGTCCATAGAGTGGTCTCAATGATGTCCAGAATTGGTTCTACTTTTATCATTGAGGTGACACCTCCGCTTTAGGCTTGATAGTGATGCTCTCTAAATCCTCATCTACAATCGCTTTAAGGATAAGCATATCACCATCAACATCCAACTTGAAGTAGTAGTCGCCGTCAATCTCAGTACAATGGTATTTAATCCATGCCATCGGTATGACAACAGCATAGCTCCCTCCCAAACTCACCAGCTTCTTGACCCCAAAGGCTTGCTGTTTTGCGAGTTCCCTTATGATAGCTTTCTTCTCTGCTTCATCCATTAATCATCACCCCCTAGCCTAATCTTTTTATCGCAATCTGAATACCAAGACTTCTCACCTTCTGCCATATCAATTAAATACCAGTTTCCATCAACCCCCTTAACCTCTGCAAAGTCCACTGACCAATATCCATCCAAAACTTTGCTTTTGGTTTATTCTTACTAAGGCTTCTGTCCTCTAGATGCCATAATCATATTATAAGCTTCATTAAGTTGCTTAAACTTCTCATCTGTCCCGCCCTTATCAGGATGATAATGCATACTCTTCTTGCGGTAGATGTCCTTAATTAAACCTAGTGGGTCATCTGGGCTAACGCCAAGAAAATCATAGGCATCTAGCAAGACCTCCTTTTTCTCTCTCTCTGGCGATTCACTTGAAACTCTAGCAACTTCAGTAGTGAAAGAAAGCCCCTCATATTGAATACCCACCTTCTCAGATTTACGAATTCTGTCAAGAAATAGGAATATCTGCCTAAGATTAGTAGCTCTATCCCATTTAGAATAACACGATACATTTTGCCATTTGCCATCACGGAGATAGCGTATAGTTGCACCTGGTAGTCTACGCCTGACTCCCGTAGTTAAAATTTCTTCTTGGTAGTTAATTTCGTATTCCGATAGGTCAATGCCCCATTGTAAGAACATCCCCCTAATATCCTTCCTTGTTCGGTCTATATCTACTCGTAATGCCATTTACTTCTCCTTTTATTAGAACTTCTAGCCCTTAAAACCAATCGTAATAAGTTCAATAATCGTTACACCCATTAGCGAGGCTTCTATTATAATAGCAACAGCACACAGAACCATTGTTACTATCCCAATTGTCAAAAACAACCTTTCGCCCACAGAAAACCAGCTTTTAATTTTCAAATTCATTACATCTACCTCTTCTTTACTAGAAACTTTTGACCCATCAAATATAGACCCGCAAGAATAAAAAGCCCAAACCCCACATCCACAAACAAAACGTCTTGCGTAGCAAAGGCTAGAATACTACACACAACAATTACCGCACCTAAACCTATTCCGACATTCCAATAAGTCCGCTCTTTCATTTTCATTATTCCTTTTTCCCTCCTGTTTCGTTCTATACACAGCATCAATTACAAAAACTATTCATCGTACCCAAACTTAACTATATGTGCAGTATTATTCTCATCTGGTATATGAAGGATTTGGTAAAAAGTATGTTCAAGAGGAAGAAGCGTATAATAATAATCATTGGCATAGCGAAGCCATTCCTCATTACCCTCTTCATCCCATTCTCTCCACCAATAGTTTTCAATTTTCAAGTAGTTGCCCTCAACTATTGGTAATGTGCGAGTGGTAAGTAAAACATTGGTATCCCCGTGCCAAGTCTCTATTTCATAGACATCATCATAAGGACTTTCGGAGAAAAGAGGGTAAGTTTGGATATCTTTTAAATCTTGTGCCCGACCCATCCCCCATATGCTAGTAGTAACCAATAATATGACTAGTAAAATCCAAAGTATCTGTTGTTTCATTTTCCCTCCCGTTTCATTCTATATACAGCACTAGCCCAGAGTTGTTTTAAGGTTCATTACTGTTTGATTTCGTCTATTAGCTTTGGCGTAGACCACTTTATCCCTAGCACCACAATTACAAAAATGATAATTATTGGGATTATCTGGAAGACTGGTTCCTTCATTATATCTTGGGTTATTGCTATCATAGTTGTATAAATGGTAAAAATCCCGATAAAGGAAAGGGATAGATATCCCATGTTCCTTTTAATCCTTGCCAAGTTGATACCGAGTGTATAAAATACTGCTCCACCAAAAAACCAAATCATTGCAATCCAAATAGGTAAACTTAATAACCATTCGATAATCATATTATTCCTCCATGCTCCGTTTCATTCTATACACAGCAAAAGCCAAGCCTATTTAAATATTACTCCACATATAGATTTGGGAATAACCTATGCCCATAAGCAAAAACCCGATTAAATACTTTCATAGAGTGCCCTAATGTGGGCAAGAACAGGGCAATACTTATAAGCATTACTGCTCCTATGAAGAGTACTTTAAATAGGTTTTTAAACTCTTTTGTCACTATACTTTACCTCCTCTTACTAGGGCGTATAGCCCTAAAAACAGATTATCTTTACTTTTTGCTGAATAGATTGAGTATACCTAACATTCCTAGAAGCATTAAACCAGCAAATGGTACAATTGATAATCCATACCAAAGTCCCTCAAGGCTTTTTGGCGTTTTACCATCTGGTATCCAGAGGAATAAATAGATTAGAAACCATGCTATCCATACAAGATTGATAAGCACTACACCCTTCCAACTGCTAATTACCTTTGTGAGCATTTTCCCCTCCTTTTACTAAGGCTTATAGCCCCCAAAATAATCATAGCAATAACCCCTGTACCTATTAGATATAGGGCTGCTCCATATAAGACAAGGACTATGTGGTACAACAGATTACTTATTGCTTCAATCATTTCCTATCCTTCCCCCGTTTCATTCTATACGCAACACTAGCCACGAGTGGTCTTTTGAAATTCATTTATTTTAAGACCTCCACTGAATACCCTCTTTAAAACAAATTATAGCCCCAGGGAGTAAACTGAAACCACCCAATACTATCATCCCTATCCTGAATATCGGATATTCATATGCCACACTACCCACTATTGGCTCTACTAAGATGTTGAACATACTCAAACCTACAAACCCTAATAGTGCCAAACCCCCACCAACTAACGATACTTTACTCTTTATTCTGATTTTCATCATTCCTCCATTTATTAATTTTCAATACTGGTTTACCTCCTTACCAGACTCCACAGGATTAGATTCTAGTTTTCCTTCGGAGTCCCTTCCATAAAGATGATATTCCATTACAGAGCCACAAAATACTAGCATAGCTTGCAATACCTAAGATTACTGTATCCAGCGTAACTTGAAGCATTTTACTCCGACTCTCGTTTCATTCTATACATAGCAAAAGACCCCAAAGATTCCATTAATCGCCACCTAAGTAGTGGAGGTTTTATGTTTACGAGATAGAATTTGGATTGCACAGAAATAGAGTGCATTGGCAGAGACAAGATAAAGCATCGCAGGAAGCAACTGAGGGTATACATAACTACAACCTGCTACACCCACTAATATACCAGCTAAAGCTATACCTGTTCCCCTTAGTGTTTCCAATGTTTGTCTCTTCATTGTTGAACCTCCTACCATTAATATTTTACTATACGGAATAATCTTTTTCATCCTGTTTCCTCCCGTTTCTTTCTATCCACAGCACAAGCCAAACTATTCTTCTATTACCTTGTGTACAAAATATCTTATACCCAAATACAATATCGCTACAAAATAACCTAAAATAGCCCATGCCACCGCTAGAGCAACCATAAATAGCAGAAAGAATGGTATTTCCATAGGAGCAGGAAGTACATTATATTTCACCGATATATATATAAGCCAACCGAGAGCACCTAGACTACATAATACATATCCGATTCCCCCTATGCAAGTAGCTATACCATATGCACTTTTAGCCATAATGTTTGCTCTATTCATTTGCCCTCCGTTTCATTCTATACACAGCACAGCTAAGGTTGCTCCCCCTCTGGTAACTGTAAGTGGTGTTCCACCATAACCTCATAGAGTATCTTCCCACCTTTCGTTTGTAGGTAAGGTAGAAATATTTGGTCTATGGTTACCATCTCTGTTTCCAAGATAGCCATTTGTGCCCTTATCCAATCTTTTATAATACGCCAGGCAACACGGGATGCCTGCTCCTTTATCTTGTTCCGTTTTTCTTCCTGATAAGCTGTATCCCACCGTTTATAGGTAGATGATAAAAACTCCTTCTGGAGAAGTTGGCTGACCTTATCTACAGAAGCAGGTAGTCGGAAAGGCATTTCGCCATAAGGTGTCCCCACAACAAAAGACAAACTAATAGGCTCGCCATCGTCATAGTCTATCAGGATATGCTTTACTCCATGTGTCACCAAGATACCTTGTATCTCACGAATAGATTTAAGAGCGGTTACTGTTGTAC